>Ga0101944_10001251_pt1 | contig 55798 bp, 46 predicted proteins | sample DewCreD2012metaG_FD_75245 | JGI IMG/M metagenome (GOLD analysis project Ga0101944, IMG submission 75245) | Hot spring sediment bacterial and archeal communities from British Columbia, Canada, to study Microbial Dark Matter (Phase II) - Dewar... ...
AGGGGTCAGGAACGTCTGGGGCAGCCATGGGATCCGCAGTGCGGCTGCCAGGTGAATGGCCGCCCCGTTCGCCGAGCCGATCAACGCGCCGTTCCATTTGCCGGGCGGCGCAGGCGGGTAATGCCCGATCACCCAATCAGAGATTTCTGCGGCCTGCACGCGTGACAGCCTGTTGGTTGTCGTGCCGCCCAGCCAGCCGGTCCAGCGAAAAATGGATGCCCGCGTCTGCGGCGGGAGGGCATTGACCATGATTGCCACCCCGCCGGGGATGTCGGGCGCCACGCCGAGCGCCGGGAAGTCCTGCCCGCGCAGAAACCGCCCCAGCGCCCGCATGAGCGACGTTGTCGAGTCCAACTGCGTAATGTACTGCGTCGCAGGATGTGCCATAGGCCGGCCCTCAGCGCGACAGAAAATTGTAGTCCCCCGGCCATGGCAAGACAATCGGATGTCCTGAACATGAGAGCGGGTGCCTTTCGCGGTGTCGCAGGAGAGCGACGACGGGGCGCTGTTATCGCGGGCGAGTTGGGAGTGGAGCGTTGGGGGCGAGCGAGGCGGGAAACGGCCCTCGCCTGTTCGCTGTGCCCCAGGCTAGCCTCTGCCACCGCTTCGCGGTTCGAGGGGCGGCCGGTGGAGGCTCCCTCCCATAACCCAGTCTCAACCGCCTTCGAGAACGGCCATGGCCCTGCTGCGCCAAACGGCCGGCTCCGCAGGGCCATGCCACGCGTCCTGCGAGCTGGCCGGGTCGATCATACTTACAGCCGAATGACCGCTACGTCGTACGCTGCCAGTTCGATGGCCGATCCGGTGGTCTTGTTACGAAGCACTTCGCACTTGCCGGCCGGTACGTTCACCGTCTGGCACTGCTCGGTGTGGTTGACCAGGAAGAGGACCTTCTTGCCGGCGCCTTCGCGGGTGCTGACTTCGACGCCTTCGGGGGCGGTGATCTCGGCTGTGATCTTCGCCGACTCGAGGAGTTCCCTGATCAGCGCGTCGTAGAAAGCCGGTTCCTTTACAATGGTGCCAAGATAGTAGCCGGCGCCCTTGCCGCACTGGTTGCGGGTGAGGGCGGCGTACGGCTGCATGTGCCAGTCGGTGTAACCGGCCAGCACCAGCGCGGTGGTGGGCTTGATCCAATCGGCGTAGTGAATGGCCGTACGCGTAACCGGGGCCCGGTGCAAATGCTCTTCGATCTGGTACTCGATCCCGCCGCGCAGCGCCTCGTACTCCTCGATCTCGATGCCGAGCGCCTCCGCAAGCAACCCCGGCAGCGTGCGTACGTGGCACAGCCCGGTTTCATCCTTCACCGCAAAGCGCCCATCCGCCAGGAACACGCCGCCGTTCCTGATATACGCATCGATCTGGCTGGCGAGGCTGTCCCTCACAATGTACAGATCCGGCGCCAGCACCAACTTGTAGCCCGCCAGGTCCTGCCCCGGCCGGACCATGTCCACATTGATTCCCGCCCTCCGCAGTGCCTGGTAATAGCGACCGATCACCTGGTGATACTTGTTTTCGTCGTACGCCGGCTGGAACGACAGCGCCCAGACGCTCTCGTAGTCGTAGATGATCGCGACGTCGGCCCTGACGGTCGTGCCCTTCAGATGCTCGTCGAGCGTGTGCAGGTCCCTGGCAGTCTGCGCCGCCTCCTGGTATCGCCGGCCAGGCTTGCCATCGTGTCCGAGGATGCCGTGCCAGTACTGTTCGCGCCCGACCGTGCAGGCGCGCCAGGGGAACCACACCTGTGCCTCGGCGCCGTGGGCAAACTGTTGCAGGGCGATCTTGCGGATCTCGCCGGGCCGGGGGTTTCGGCTGAGCGTGCCCCAGCCGTGCGACCCGGACGTCTGCTCCATGATCCAGAAGTTTCTGCGCTTCAGCCCGCGCATCACGTCGGCTGCCATCGCGGCGTTGTAGTTGTTGGTCATGTCGGGCTTGCCGCTGACGGGGTAGTTGTCCCAACTGACGAAGTCGAGGTCCTCGGCCAGGTCGTAGTAGTTGATCTCGCTGAACAGGCCCATGAAGTTGTGGGTGACGAACTGGTTCGGGCATAGCGCGCGCAGGATGTCGATCTGCTCCTTCTGGAACCGCACGTTGAGCCAGGAGAAGAACCGCTTCCAGTCCAAACAGGTGTGCGGGTTGTGCTCGTCGAACTTGTCCGGCGGAACGATCTCGCTCCAGTCGCCGAAGCCCTGGCTCCAGAAGTGCGTGCCCCAGGCGCGGTTGAGCTCCGCAAGCGTCTTGTATTTGTTCTTGAGCCAGTCCTGGAAGTTGGCGCGGCACGAGTGGCAGTAGCACATCGGGTGGCCGCCGATCTCGTTGTCGGTCTGCCAGCCGATGACGTTCGGGTTGTCCTTGTAATGCTGGGCCATGGCGCGGGTGATTCGCTCGGACAGGAGGCGGAACACGCCGCTGGTGAAACAGTTGTGCTTGCGCATGCCCCAGGTGAGTCGCTGGCCGGTCGGCGTCTGGACCATGATCTCGGGGTATTTGCGCAGCGTCCACGGCGGCAGCGCGGCAGTCGGCGTACCGAGGATCGTCTTGATGCCACGCTTGCCGAGGATCTCGATGATCTCATCGAGCCAGCCGAACTCGTACCGGCCCTCTTCGGGTTCCATGTTAACCCAGGCGAACTCCGCCATGCGAACGATGTTGAAACCTGCCTTTTGCATCAGGTCGGCGTCGGTCTGCCAGCGATTCCGCGGCCAGTGTTCGGGGTAGTAATCGGCTCCGACGTACATGCGGCGTCTCCTCTCGCTCAAATGGGTGATTGCATCGTCGCAGCGAATATATCAGCCCCCCGATTGTTGCGATAGGCTCCAGGCGGATGTCGCGGAGCCACCGGTGGTCGCCTGGCCGGGCAGGTAGAGACCTGCCCTTGCGTCGCCGGGCTGGGGAGGTATGCTCTGCGGTTTCCAGGCGGGCCAGACAGGCTTGGTCAAGGGCCATCGCCGCCAGCCGCCGCCGCGCTTGCCGGACCTGCTCGGACAAGGCCATCTCCTGGTCCTGCCAGGCGCGGCAAAAGTTATCCGGGTCAGCCTCGAATTCCAGGCGGCGTCGCACGATCAGCTCACGCGCCAGCGGGTCGGCTAAATGCTCAACGATGGCGCAAAGCCCAAAGCGGTCGAGAAACTGGGGCCGCAATTCTCCCTCCTCAGGATTCATGGTGCCGACCAGGATGAAGCGGGAGGGATGGCTGAGCGAGAATCCTTCCCGTTCAACGAGGTTGACACCGCTGGCGGCGGCGTCCAACAGAAGGTCCACCAGGTGATCGTCCAGCAAGTTTACCTCATCCACATACAGCAGACCGCGATTGGCGGCGGCCAGCAGCCCCGGATCGAAGTAGCGCTCGCCGCCCTTGAGCGCCCTCTCCCATTGCAGCGTCCCCACCAAGCGGTCCTCGGTGGCGTTCAAAGGCAGCTCCACAAACGGCATCGGGCGCCGCGTGGTCGCCCTTGGCCGGCTGTTTTGAGAGCCGGCAACCGTCACGCCGGCGAACTCCCATGGTTCCGCCGGGTCGGAGTTGAAAGGACAACCATCCACAACTTCGATCTCGGGCAGCAACCTGGCCAAGGAACGAACTGCGGTGGTTTTACCGGTTCCCTTATAGCCGCGAATGAGCACCCCGCCCAAGGTCGGGTCCACCGCGTTAAGAAGCAGGGCTGTTTTGAGCGCGTTTTGCTCGACCAAAGCCGAAAATGGAAAGAACGGTCGGGCCATGAGCATTGCCTTGGCTAGATTTCTTACAGCGGCGCGGTCAAGGGCTTGCCATTGTCGCGTGGCCCCAGTTTAAGCAGGAACGGAACCGCCTTGCGCGCCCATTTTTCGGGGGACGGATATTGGGCGGCCGCGCCGCCAAAACAACTGCGAAGCATATCCGTGTCAATGATTCCCGGGTTGAGGGGAATGGCCGCGAGCCCCTCTGGCAACTCTTGAGCCAGCGCCTGGGTAAGTCCCTCGATGGCATACTTGGTGGCGCAATAGGGCGCCACCTCGGCATCGGTGGAACGGCCCCAACCGGAGCTGATATTCACAATCACCCCCCGATTTCGCTCCAGCATGGGTGGCAGGAAGTGCCGCAGCACATTAACCACCCCCTTGATGTTCACGTCCACCACCCCGTCAAATTCCGCCGCGCTCAATTCCCACAGCCGGGCGCGACGATTGATCAGAGCGGCGTTGTTCACCAGCAAATCGGGCGCGCCGAACTGGTTGACCACCACCCCGGCCCAATCCCGCACGGCGGCTTCATTGGCCACGTCCACCGCGGCCAGACAAGACGTGTTGCCCAACTGGCCGCGTAAAGAGTTCAACGCGTCGGCCGAACGGGCGCAGCCGGCCACGCGATGGCCCAGCCGGGCAAATTCCAAGGCCATTGCCTTGCCCAAACCCCGGCTCACACCGGTAATCACCACCGTTTTGCCATTGGCCATATCCAGACCTCTTAAACAATTCGCGTTTTGCCTCGCCCGGCGACTATTTCTCCAATCAGCCAGGCTTTTTGCTTTTCACGCCGGATGAATTTTAGCACGGCGTCCGCCTTTTCGGCCGCCACGATGACGGTCATGCCCACGCCCATGTTGAAGACTTGATAAAGCTCGGCTTCCTCCAGCCGCCCCCGTTCCGCAAGCACTTGGAACAAGGGGAGGATTTCCCACGTGCCTTTTCGGACCAAGGCGTCGCAATGGCGGGGCAGAACCCGCGGGATGTTATCCACAAAACCGCCGCCGGTTATATGCGCCAGGCCTTTGATGACAGGAGGCTGGCCGGGGCGGTTGAAACGACGAAGCAAGGCCTGCACCAGCAGACCGTAACTGACATGCACCTGAAGCATTTCTTCGCCAACGGTGCGCCGCAGGCCCGGCAGCCGGCTGCCGGGCCCAAGTTTCATTTGCTCGAAAAGAATTTTCCTGGCCAGCGAATAGCCGTTGGTGTGCAGACCGCTCGAAGCCAGCCCAATGATCGCGTCCCCCGGGCGAATGGTTCGCCCGGTCAACATCCGGGACTTCTCCACCACCCCGACGATGGTGCCGCTGACATCATACTCGCCCGGCTGATAGAAACCGGGCATTTGGGCGGTCTCGCCGCCAATGAGCGCGCAGCGGTTGGCGGCGCACGCCTTGGCGAAGCCGCGGATAATATCGGCAAACACGGCGGGCTCTAATTTGCCGGTGCCCAGGTAATCCAGGAAAAACAGCGGCTCGGCGCCCAGCACCGCAATGTCATTCACGCAATGGTTGACCAGGTCCTGCCCGATGGTGTCGTGGCGGCCCAAGGCAAAAGCGACCTTCAGTTTGGTGCCGACCCCATCCACGCTGGACACCAGCACCGGCTGCCGGTAGCGGCGGGTGTCCAACGCAAACAGCCCGCCGAACCCGCCCACCTTTCCCAGCACGCCGGGCCGGTGAGTGGCGGCGAGCATTTTCGGCAGGGATGATTTGACCTTGTTGCCCAGATCAATATCCACTCCCGCCGCCGCGTATGCTTTTTGTTTCATGCGACAAATCCGCCGCCATTGTTCACAATCGGCGGCCAAATGCAACCGGACTGTGCGCGAATTTGGTTCGACGCGAGCCGTAAAGCACGCCATGCTCAGGCCGCATGTGGCGGCATTTGCCATGGTTGACCGGGCTGCTGGTGGCGCCCTTGATTTATGGAAGCGTCACGGCCGAAGGACAGGCGGTTACGGGCTTGCTTTTTGCGGCCAGCCTTCTGTTGCTGGTCAAGGAACTGGGCGCCCGGAGCCGTCGGACACTCCATCCGGTTTGGCTGTGGTTGGCGGGGTTATGGCTGGTTCTGCCGCTGATACCCCTGCCGGCGAATCTGGCGGGCTGGTTCAGTCCCGAGCGCCTCGCGTTGGCGCGGAGCTTTCCGGTCCAGCCGGGCGAAGTGTCATCCTGGGTGACCCTCAGCCTGTCACCGGCGCGAACCATTCAACGCGGCTGGGAGCTGGCGCTGGTTATTTCCTGTTTTATCCTGAGCCGACATGGAGCGCGCCGGGCCGACTTTCCGCGGGTGTTTTGCCGGTTTCTGGCCGCGGCAGTCCTGCTGTTGGCGGCCAGCGATATTTACCTGCGATGGGAGGGCGGCGAATTGATCCTTGGTCATTGGCGCGTCCAGTCAAATTATGCCGCCGGGACTTTTGCGAACCGCAATCATTTTGCCAATTGGGTATTTGTCGCCTCCCTGTTTTTGCTGGGCTGGTTGCTGCGTGAAATACAGCCTTTGCATTCCGCGCGCCTTGACCATTTGGCCCGGAACTCAGACCGCCGTTGGCCGATGGTCCTCTTGGGAGCCGTCCTGGGTTTGGGACTGGTCATCGCGACCGCCACCGGTTCGCGGGGTGGCTGCCTGGCTTTCGCCGCCGGCCTGGTAATATGGGTGGTTCTGCTGGCCAAACGCTCCCGCAGCCGTAAGCGCTGGCTGGTGATGGGCGGAGCGGGGATGCTCCTGGCTCTGGCCATGCTCGGTTCGGCCCATTTTCTGCTCGAGCGACTGGCCACCGTCGAGGACGGCTTTTCTTTCAAAGCAGGCATCTGGAAGCGGTCAGCGCAAATTGCCGCGCAATATCCCATCTTTGGGGTGGGGCCGGGCGCCTTCGTGCGCGCCTTCAATTACTACAAGGTTGCCGACGGGGAGAAAACCTTCTGGCACGCGGAAAACGACCTCGTGCAATGGCTTATGGAGAGCGGCTTGCCCGGCTTTTTGCTGGCTGCCGGCCTTCTGTTTTCTCTGCTGGCCGCGGCGGCGCGCCACGCCTGGCGGGCCAAGATGAGGGAGCCGGAACTGTTCCTTGGCGCCTTGGCCGCCTTGGGAGCTTTTGTCGTTCATGCGCAGTTCGAGTTTGTATTTCAAATCCCGGCCAACGCGCTGCTGGCCGCCGCCTTGCTGGGGTTCGTCACCGGCATGAGGGACACTGACAGTTTGCCGGCGGCGCCGTCCCCGCCCAGCCGCGCCCGCCTGGTCTTTAATTGGGCGTGGGCGCTATTGGTCCTGATCATGGCGGCACTGCAAGTGGGGGCGCTCCTGAGCTGGCCGGGAGCCCGGCGGTCGAAAAACCCGGAACATACCGCGACTGCTGTGCGCCAGTCACTGCGGTTTTGGCCCTGGGACGGTGACCGGTGGATTTCCTGGCTGCACTGGCGTTTGAAAAGTCTGCGCCAAGAGCCGCGCGCGCGGCAATTGGAAATGGCGCCCGCCATTCGGGCGGAGTTTTTGGCGGGCCTCGCCCGGGATCCGCTGAATTGGCAAATGCGCCTGGAGCTGGCCTGGTTTGACTTGGCCTTTCCGACCCGCCTCTCGGATGGCTTGGCACAAGCCCGAATGGTGGCCAAGCTGAACCCGTTGCAGCCCCAGATACCGCTAAGATTTGCCCGCCATTTTTCAGCCCGCGACCCGGTGACCACCATGGAATTTCTGCAGCGGCTCAACCTGGAAGATCCCGCCCTTTTGCGCCAGGCTTACGGCATCGCTTGGTTTTCCGACCCGCAACCAGCCATTTTATGGTCGTTGACTCCGGATACCCCGGCGGGTTTGCAAACGCTGGCGGATTTTGCGCTGGGCAAAGGGCTGACCGGCCTGGCTTTGCAGGCCTGTCAGCAGCTTTCCAACCGCGTGGACAATGTGTTTTTGGCGCGGCGATTCCTGCAAATGGGACGGGCCGACTTGGCGGCCGCGGCGCTGCCCCAGGACCCGGTCACCAATGAAGCCCGCCTCTTGTTGTTGGAGATTCACCTGCTAAACCGCCGTTTCGTGGAGGCCCTGCGGATGGCGGAAAAAGTCTGGCGCGCCAGTCGGCTGGGGCGTTCCCTTGAACTTCCGTTCCCAGAAAGCGTCGCGCGCAAAGATGACCACTCCCGGCGGGAACCGGACCTCAGCGAATTGCGGGCCGAGTTTCTGTCCAAGCCGCAGGATGTGGCCATTGCTCGGCGGCTGGCGGAGGCGGTTTTTGCCCAGCCATTGCCGCAACGCGACCTGGCGCTCCTGCAGAATTTGCGCGCCCGCTTTCCCCAGGAGCCGCGGCTGCTTTGGATGCTGGTGCAAAGCGAATGGGAAGCGGGACGTTTCGAGGCCGCCGCGCGCTTGGCGAAGGATTTGGCAGACGAAATGGTCCGCCTGAAATAAAGCGACCATTCAACCCGAATAAACTATGCGCAAAAACACAACTCCCCTGCTGGCGGCGCTGGCCGCCGGTTTGTTTTCCGCGGCGGCGGTCGGCGGCGCGGAAGCCTTCAACGGGCTCGACCTGACCCTGGGAAATCTTTATCGGCTATCGAACGCCAAATCGCGTTCCATCAGCCCGGAGAATTTCACGGGGGAAAAGGGCAAAGGCGGCATGGCGACCGAAGGCACCGGCAAAAACGCGGCGCGCGAGCTGGGCCAAGGCTGGAAAGTGTCGCCTTCGGTTGTCATCAAGTCCAGGACCAGCTTCACGCTCGCGGAAATCAACGGGCCGGGCGTCATTCAAAGCATCTGGATGACCCCCACCGGCAACTGGCGCTGGTCCATCCTGCGCTTTTATTGGGATGACGAAGCCGAGCCCTCCGTTGAATGCCCCGTCGGCGATTTTTTCGCCTGCGGCTGGGGCAAATTTGCGCCGGTCAACTCGCTCGCTGTTTGCGTCAATCCCGGCAGCGCCTTCAATTGCTACTGGCAAATGCCGTTTCGGAAGAAGGCAAAAATCACCATGGAAAACCTCGATGAAAAGGACATGGTTCTGTATTACCAGATCAATTACACCCTGACCGAAATTCCGGCGGACGCGGCTTATTTCCATGCCCAATTCCGCCGGGTGAACCCGCTGCCGCGCAAGGAGGTTTACACCATCCTGGACGGCGTCGCGGGCCAGGGACACTATGTGGGAACCTACCTGGCCTGGGAAGTTCACAGCACCGGCTGGTGGGGGGAGGGGGAAATAAAATTTTACCTGGACGATGACAAGGAATTCCCCACGATTTGCGGCACAGGCACGGAAGATTATTTCTGCGGCTCTTACAATTTCGAGAACAAGGCCACCAAACAATACCAGGAATTTTGCACGCCTTACGCCGGACTGCCTCAAGTGATCAGGCCGGACGGCCTTTATGAATCCCAGCAACGCTTCGGCCTTTACCGCTGGCACATTCCCGACCCGGTGCGCTTTGAGAAAAACCTGAAGGTGACTATCCAGGCCTTGGGCTGGCAGAGCGGCCATCGCTACCTGCCTTTGCAGGATGACATTGCGTCCGTCGCCTTTTGGTATCAAAAAGAGCCCCATCAAGTTTTCCCCAAACTTCCCGCCAAAGATGAACTCGAACACCACTGAGCCGCCACAGAACTTCGTGAAACTTTGCCGTTTTCGCCGCGGCGGCGGCGGGCCACGCATCGGGCTGGTGGAAAACGATTCCACCATCGCCGATCTATCGGCGTTCGGAATTCAATCGCTCGGTGAATTGCTGGAAGGCGGCGACCCTCGCGAACATAGCCGCGCCCTCGCCGGCCGGCCTGATTGCCCGCGACTGGCTTTGGAACAAGCCACTCTGCTGCCGCCGCTGGAGCGGCAGGAAGTCTGGGCGGCGGGGGTCACCTATTGGCGCAGCCGCAAGGCCCGCATGGAAGAATCCGAATTCAGCGCCACCGCTTATGATCGCGTCTATGAGGCGCCCCGGCCCGAGTTGTTCTTCAAGTCCCTGCCGGAAAAGGTCGCCGGGCCGGGAGAAACGGTGGGCATTCGCGCTGACGCCCGCTGGAGCGTCCCCGAACCCGAGTTGGCGCTGCTGCTTAACCGTCATGGCCGGGTGGCCGGCTACACCATCGGCAACGACCTGAGCGCCCGTGACATCGAAGGCGAGAATCTCCTTTATTTGCCGCAGGCCAAAATCTACTCGCGCTCGTGTTCATTGGGACCTTGGGTGGCGGTTGGGGTGGGCGAGGCGGAGGCGCGAACATGGGACATCCAACTGGAAATTCTGCGCCGGGGCGCGCGGGTATTTTATGGGGAAACGGCCATTTCCCAAGTCAAGCGGTCGTTCGGCGAGTTGTCCGAGTGGCTTTTCCGGTGTCAGGAATTCCCGCACGGCGCGGTCCTGCTCACCGGCACCGGCATTGTTCCGCCGGATGATTTCAGCCTCGCGGCGGAAGATGAGGTAAGGATCACCGTCCCCGGACTCGGCTGCCTGGCCAATCGTGTATCGCTTGTCGCCGCTCGAAATCGCGCGGCTTGCGCGGCGAGTCCGGGCTAATCGCCTTCGGCGGACGCCAGTTTGCGCAGTTCGGTCTTGAGGATTTTGCCGGTGCTATTGCGGGGCAGGGCGGGCAGCACCACCGTGCGGCGCGGCACCTTGTAGTCGGCCAGGCGCTCGCGCAAAAAGCCCTGCAAGGCGTGTTCATCCAAGCTGGCGCCCTCATTCATGGCCACATACGCCATCGGGCGCTCGCCCCGGCGCGGGTCGGGAACCCCAATCACCGCCGCCTCCCGCACTCCGGGGAACTGGTAGATGAGCTCCTCGATCTGGCGGGGGTACACATTGATGCCGTTGACAATCAGCATGTCCTTCTTGCGGTCGGTGATGTAAAAGAAACCATCCTCGTCGCGATGCCCCACGTCGCCCGTCAAAAACCAATCGCCCCGCATTGCTTCGGCGGTGGCGGCGGGCTGGTTCCAATAACCGGCCATTACGTTGCCGCCTCGGACGCAGATTTCTCCGGTGACCCCCGGCGGCAGCAGCTCGCCAGCCTCATTTTGCACGCTCATTTCGACGTTGGGGACCGGCACGCCAATGGACCCCTCCTTCCAGGGGCCGTGGATGGGATTAAGCGAGGCGACCGGGCTGGTTTCGCTCAGACCGTAACCTTCCAGCAGCGGCAGCGGAAATTTCCGGTTGAACTCGCGCAGAATCTCGACCGGCAACGCGGCGCCGCCGCTGATGCAAAGCCGCAAGGGCAGGGGAGCCGGTATTTCCGCCTGCGCGAACAGGCGAAAGAACGAGGGGACGGCGGGCAGGATGGTGCCGCGGTGACGAAGGATTTCGCCAATGATATTGCGGGCGGGATGCACCGAGTGGATCAATACAATGGAGGCGCCAGTGAGCATCGGCAGGAGAATGCAAACCGTCAGCATGAAGCTGTGAAACATCGGCAGCAAAAGGACAAAGCGGTCGTCGGTGATGGACTCGAGCATGATTTGGCAACTGCGCACGTTGTGGCTCAGGTTGCCATGGGTGAGCATCGCCCCTTTGGGCTGGCCGGTGGTGCCGGAGGTGTATATCAACACCGCCAAGTCGGTTGGGTCGCGAGGGCAAATCTCCGTCCGCCCTGGGTCGCCGCCGCCAGTGGTCCCGATGCCTGCCAAGCCCGACACATCCCAGGTGCGCAACGCCGGGTGCATGGCGGTCAGCGCCGCCAGTCCAGCCGCCAGGGAGGCGTCGCTGATCATCACCCTGATGCCGGCATCCTTGACCAAAAAAGACACCTCTTGGAGCTTGAGAAAATTGTTGATCGGCACCGCGGCGGCGCCCGTCAGGAAAACCCCGAACAAGGCGGGCACAAATTCCGGGCAGTTTTTCAACCAGAGGCCGACACGGTCGCCGGGTTGCACTCCCAAACGGCGCAATTCGTTCGCCAAAAATGCGGCCTGCGCGAATAGCTGTCCGTAAGCAAACTGCTCGTCACCCCAGAATAGAGCGGGCCGTTCGGGCCGCCCGGCGGCCTGGCCCGCCCATTGTTCGGCGAGATTCATGGCCTGTTTATAGCATCATTCCGCCGATTTCCCAAAACTTTTCAGCGGCGCATTTTGGCTTTTGCGGCAGCGGGAAACTCTGCATACTGCCCGCCAGTGATTACGCGGCAGGACAAGTTAGCGGGTTTTTTGCCGGAGGTCCGATCCGCGCCTTGGGTGGCGCTGGATACGGAGGCCGACAGCTTGCACGCGTATCCGGAAAAAGTTTGCCTTATCCAAGTCAGTTTGCCGGGCAAGGATGTGATTGTGGACCCGCTGGGGATCAAGGATTTGTCTGGCTTGTGGGAGGCGTTGGCCGGCCGTGAAATTATTTTGCATGGCGCCGATTACGACCTGCGGCTGTTACGGCGCGCGTATGGTTTCGTGCCGGCGAGCATTTTCGACACCATGCTCGCGGCGCGGCTATTGGGCCATCGGTCGTTTGGCTTGAGTCATTTGGTGGGGCAAATCCTCGGCGTCACCTTGGAAAAGGGCCCGCAAAAGGCGAACTGGGCGCGGCGGCCGTTATCGCTGCGGATGGAAGACTACGCCCGCAATGATTCGCGGCATCTCAAGCCTTTGGAGGCAGTGCTGCGGCGGCAGTTGGTGGAGTGCGGGCGACTGGAATGGCACCGGGAGATGTGCCAGCGGTTGGTGCAGCAATGCGCCGTCGAGGAGCCGCCCGACCCTGATGCAGTCTGGCGAGTGCGGGGCAGTCGGGTGTTGGACCGGCGTGGCTTGGCAGTGCTGCGGGCGCTTTGGCATTGGCGGGAGAAGGAGGCGCTGGCGGCGCGATTGCCCCCCTTTTTTATTCTCAGCCCGGAATCGTTGGTGGGCTTGGCGGCGGCCACCGCCGCCGGGCAATCGCCGGAACGGTGGGTGCCCAAGCGGTTTTCACCCCGTCGCCAATCGGAATTGGCGGGGGTGATGGCCGAGGCGATGGCCCTGCCCCTCGAATGCCTGCCCTTGCCGGCCCCCCGCTTGCCGGCTCCGCGCCTTTCCGCTGCCGCGCGCCGGCAACTGCGGGAAATCACCCTGCGGCGGGACGCCTCCGCCTTGGATCTGAAGATAGACCCCACCTTGATCGCCAGCCGCTCGACACTGCTGGCCCTGGCCTGCGATGGCGAATCGGCCAAGGCCGCTCTCCAAAACTGGCAGCGACGACTGCTTTTTGAGCAACATTAAAGTCATGAGTGTATTAATCGTTGGTTCTACCGCCTTGGACTCCATAAAAACCGCCACCGCCGAAAACCCGCGGTTGCTCGGCGGCTCGGCCAGTCATGCCGCGCTGGCCGCCAGTTTCTTCTCGCCCGTCAACCTGGTGGGCGTGGTCGGCGAGGATTTCCCCCCCGCCTATCGCCGGCTTTATCAACGGCATGGCATCAATTTGGATGGCCTCCAGACCAAACCCGGTCGGACTTTTCATTGGGCCGGGGAATACGAGCGCGATATGAACCAGCGGCGCACGCTAAAAACCGAGTTGGGCGTTTTTGCCGATTTTTGCCCGGAATTGCCCGCTGCTTACCGCAACACCCCCTACGTGCTGCTGGCCAATATCGCGCCGGCGTTGCAGTTGCATGTCCTGGCCCAAATGAACCGACCACGCTTCGTGGCGGCCGACACAATGGATTTATGGATCAATGCGGCCCGCAAGGACCTCTTGCGGCTGGCTCGCCGCGTGGATGCTTTCGTTCTCAATGACAGCGAGTCCCGTTTGCTGACCGGGGAGGATAACCTGGTTTTGGCGCTGCGAAAAATACACCGGTTCGGACCGCGTTATGTCATTGTCAAGAAAGGCTCGCATGGGGCTGTGCTCTCCGGCCCGGAAGGGCTTTTTCTCGCGCCCGCCTATCCGCTGCGCCGCGTGGTTGATCCGACGGGAGCGGGCGATTCTTTCCTGGGCGGCTTAATGGGATTTCTGGCCTCCAGCCGGGGTTTGTTGGAAACGAATTTGCGCCGCGCCGTTCTGCACGGCACCGTGGTTGCCAGTTTCTGCTGCGAGGGTTTTGGCGTAAAGAGAACCGCCGCGCTTAAATTGGCCGATATTGGGCGGCGTTATGGGGAATTGGAGCGGATGATGCAATTCTAAACCGCTCCTGAAATAAAAAAGCCGCCGGGTTTGTCCGGCGGCTCTTGCGACCAATTTGGTTTATTGGCCGGAAATAATTTTTGCCCGCTCCTGATGGTATTGGGCCGGGGTTATTTTCTCCGCCAGATAAAGTTTGTCCAGCTCCGCCAGGCGTTGTTCCTTGGTCAGCGAGCCGCTGGGCATCGCCGGGGCGGCGGGCACGGCCGCGGAAGGGGTGGTTTTGGCTTTCTTGGCCGCTTTCTCGGCTTCTTTGCGCGCTTTTTCCTCTGCGGCCGCGCGCGCCGCGGCTTCTTTGCGCGCCTTGGCCAACAGTTCTTCCTGCTGTTTCTTTTCCGCCTTCAAGCGGGCTTGCTCCCTGGCTTTGGCTTCTTCCTGGGCTTTCAACTCCGCCTTGGCCCGAGCCTGCTGTTCGGCGCGCATTTTAGCTTCGGCAGCTTCCTTGGCTTTGGCTTCGGCGCGGAGCCGGGCTTGTTCTTTGGCCATGGCTTCCTCTTGGGCCTTCTTTAATTCCCGGGCTTTGCGTTCCGCTTCCGCTTTCTCGCTGGCGGCCCGCTGCGCGGCGGTTTTATCACTGGTGATCGGTGGCGTGGTGACGGACGGAGTTGCCACCGTCGGTGGTTTGCTGGCCGCCTCTTTGGCGCGCTTTTCCGCCTCTTTGCGGGCTTTTTCTTCGGCGGCCGCTTTGGCCTTGGCCTCCTCTGCGGCCTTCTTGGCGGCGGCGGCTTTGGCTTCCGCTTCCGCCTTGGCGCGTTTTTCGGCCTCCGCTTTGGCTTTTTTATCGGCTTCCGCGCGGGCCTTGGCCTGTTCGGCGGCCTTCTTCTTCTCTTGCTCGATGCGCAGTTTTTCAGCCTCCGCTCTGGCCTTGTCGGGCGCGGGGGCGGTGGTCTTGGATGGTGGCGCGGTCGTTTTCGGCGGCGTCGTGGTTTTGGGAGGGGCGGCCTTGGGCGTTGGCGCAGTCACCGCGCGGGGCGTATCCTGAACGCGAATTTTATCCAAAATTCGCGCCTTGGATTCGGCTTCCTGCAACGTCACCAAGTCGGAACGACTGGACATGGAACTGGCGGCCGCGGCGGCGGCTTGTCGCTGGAGGGCTGCCTCGCGATTGCGCAGCAGTTCGGCATTGGCTTCCTCCGGCGTCATTAGGTTGGCTTTGGGCTTGGCGCCCCCAGGACCGGAGCCCCCGGCGGTTTCGGTGCCGAGCAGCAAGGTCGCGCCTTTGACATCCAGACTGCTTTCTCCCTCCCCAACCGTCGGCTTGGCGGCGGGGGCTTTCCCGGTGGCGGCGGTTTTGGTTTTGGCGTCTTTGGCTTTCGCGTCGGCGATGGCTTTTTGGCGGGCTTTCTCTTCTTCCAAGCGGCGCTTCTCCGCGTCCGCGCGGGCCTTGGCCTCCTTCTTGGCCTTATCATCGGTGGACGCCTTGCTCTTTGCCTCAGCCTGTGCTTTCTTGGCCGCGTCTTCCTTGGCTTTGGCCTCGGCGGCCAGCCGGGCCTTTTCCGCGTCCGCCGCTTTCCGCTTGGCCTCAGCCTCGGCCTTGGCCTTCAACTCGGCGTCCTTTTTTGCCTGTTCGGCGGCGCTTTTCGCCCGGGCTTCGGCTTCCTTTTTAGCCTTGGCTTCGGCGGTCGCCCGCGCTTTTTCCGCCTCTTCGGCTTTCCGTTTGGCTTCGGCTTGTGCTTTGGCCTGCTGGTCCGCCAGCCGCTTGGCCTCCTCCTTGGCTTTCTTTTCCGCCTCCGCCTTGGCTTTGGCTTCGGCTTTGGCCCTTTCTTTGGCTGCCTTTTCGGCGTCCGAGGTAGCAGCTAAGGCGAAGGTGCACCACCCCGCCAGCATCACGACTGTAATAATCTTCAGGTATTTCATGGCGTTAATTTTTTAACCGATTAGCTGTTTTTTGCAAGACAAATCAACCGCTCCCCATAAATGGGTGGCTGGGCAATCTTTGCCACTTTTTCGGCCACGGATAGCATAAAATCAATTGTGTCGCAATCCACCGAACTTCCGAGCGACTGACTTTTACCTTAAACTTGGGGTCTAGTATAGGATTTTTTTTCAGTTTGGCCAGCGTTTTTATTCCCAGGAGGATGGGCAGGGCGCAGGCCAGTCGGACCCGTATTTGGGCGTAAGGCAGCAAGTTGGTGTAATCCCAGCCGCTTTCAAGGTGGCTGGCCGCTTGTTCGAGCAAGCGCTGATACAGCGGTCGCAGCCTGGATTCATGGCTCGGCTCGATAAGTTGTTCCGGCCTCAGCCCCAGCGCAGTCAAATCATCGAACGGAAGATAGCATCGCCCTTGCTGCACATCCCGCGGCAGATCGCGCAGAATGTTGACCATCTGCAGGCCGCAGCCAAAACGGCGGGCGCGGTGCAGCAGGTCGGCTTCGGCGGGGGCGGCGCCGGGCCAAAGCCGTCGGCAGCAAAGTCGCGTCCAGAATTCCCCCGCGCATCCGGCCACTCGATAGGTGTAGTCGTCCAAGTCCGCGCCAGTGGCGAGTGCGACGACCCGCCGCGGGCTGGCCTGGCAGAACCGCTGCAAATCCAGAAGCTGGCCGCTCGTGATAGTGGCCAGCACCTCGCCAATGAGCCGGCGGTCCTCGGCGGGAAAGCGGTCCAGCCAGCCGAGTAAATCGGCAAATTGTTCCAGCAACTCGCGCTCGGCGGGGTTCTCCTGTCCGCCGGCCAGGCGGCCAAGGCTGGGGACATCGCCGGCTTGGCCGGCCAAGCGCGCCTGCATTTCCTTCAAGGTTCGCAAACGGTCTTCCACCGGCACCAGTTCCGTATCCGCGACGGTGTCCGTGGCTCGGGCCATCAAGTAGGCGAGCGAGATCTGGGGACGCACCGCTTTGGGCAGCAACCGCAATGTCAGGTAAAACGACCGCGAAACCCGTTTTAGCAGGGGCCAGGGGAAAGATGGCGCCGCCGTCCGCATGAAATCAGGGGTTAGGAAAGCCTTTTGCGCCAGCGGGCCAGTTGCCGGCGGACCTCCCGTGGTCCAGGCGCCCCGGTCATTTCGCGGCGCGCCAGCGCCCTCGGCAAATCAAATAGGCTATGCACATCCCGATCAAACCGCTTTTCCACGGATTGAAATTCCGGCAAAGAAAGCTGGTTCAGCGGTTTGCCCAGTTTTTCAGCCAGGGCCACCACGGTTCCGACCGCGTGATGGGCTTGGCGGAAGGGCATCCCTTTGCGCACCAGGTAGTCGGCCAGGTCGGTCGCCAAAAGTTGCGGGTCGGAAGCGGCGGCGGCGCAGGCTGCTTTGTTGACGCGGCTATCCCGCAGCATGGCGGCCACAACTCGCAACGTGGCGCGGATCGTGTCCGCCGTGTCAAAAAGTCTTTCTTTGTCCTCCTGCAGGTCGCGGTTGTAGGTCATCGGCAAGCCCTTCAGCAAGGTCAGCAAAGCCACCAGGTTGCCAATGACCCGGGCGCTTTTGCCGCGCGCCAATTCCGCCACGTCCGGATTCCGTTTCTGCGGCATTAGCGAGGAACCGGTGGTGAAGGCGTCGCCGAGCCGTATGAAATTGAACTCCGTCCCCGCCCACAAGACCAGGTCTTCGGCCAGCCGGGACAGATGCACTGCCAGCAGCGCCGCGGCAGCGCAAAATTCCACCAGGAAATCCCGGTCCGAAACCGCGTCCAGGGAATTTTGGGTGATTTGCGGCCGGCCGCGTTGGTCCACAAACCCGAGTTGGCGGGCGACAAATTCGCGGTCCAAAGGCAGAGTGGAGCCGGCCAAGGCGCCGCTGCCCAGCGGGCAGACATTGGTTCGACGGTGGCAATCCACCAAGCGCGAGATGTCGCGTTGGAACATTTCCACATAAGCCAGCAGATGATGCGCCAGGGCCACGGGCTGCGCTCTTTGCAGGTGCGTGTAACCGGGAATGATAACCTCGGCGTTGGCTTCGCCCAATTCCACCAGCGCCTTTTGCAAATGGCGAATGGCCTTGAGCAGCGCATGGATTTCATCCAGCACCCACAGACGCATATCCAGCGCCACCTGGTCATTCCGTGACCGTCCGGTGTGCAGCTTGGCGGCCGCCGGCACCCGCCGGGTCAGCTTCGCCTCGAGGTTCATGTGGACATCCTCCAGGGCGGCATCCCATTGGAATTGGCCGGCGGCGATTTCCGCGCCGAGCTGGTCAAGGCCCTTGACAATGGCCCGCAGTTCCTTCTTCGACAGAATGCCGATCCGTTGCAACATCGCCGCATGGGCCATCGAACCCAAAAGGTCCTGCCGCCACAGCCGCCAGTCGAAGGAAACCGATTCGGTGAAAGCCGCCACGTCCGCGGACGGTCCTTCGCTGAACCTTCCGCTGCGGGAAATGGGCGAGGCATTTTTTCTTTTCATTGTTGCGTCTTGATCGTCAATCCCTTCCATGTTGCGCCAACTCGCCTCCGAAGTCACGCTTGAAAAACCCGCCATCAGCCCCCCGAGGCGCCGTGTCTGCCGCACTCTTGCGGGAAAGATCAGCCGCGAGAACCATGATCGAATCAGGGTGTCGCGGCCCCTCTCGGGGTAAAGGTGACTTTGAGGCCGGAGTAATTCTTGTGGTCGGCGGTTATCGGCTGTTCTTTGCCGGCGGCACCTATGGTGAAGGGGACCACCGCCACCGGGCCGGGCTTGTTGCCTTCTGTGAACTCTATAAAAAACAGATAGGCCCCATCCCCCACCACCCGTCCGGCGGAGTCGCGGCAATTCCAGACGGCCTTGCGGGTGCCGTGCCGGGGCAGAGTGGCGCCGGTGATGCCATCCACGCGGCTGTTCGCGCCGCCAGCGGCGTTCCAAGCGGTCAGGTATTTCTGATGCTTGGAGGCCTGCCGCATAACGGTTGCCACGAAATTGGTGCGGGCATCCGTGATCCATACCGCCAACACATGCTTGGGGGCGTATTTGCCGCCCGCGCCTGCCGTGGTGAATTCCAAAGTGACCTCCCCTTCGGTGTTGGCGCCCGCGCCGGACGCAAACCCGGCCCCCAAGCCAACGGTCAGCCACAGCATCATACAAAATTGTTTCATAAAGCCTTGAGCCGCGCGGCAATGTAATCAGCCGCATCAGCGCGGGCAAGCTTTGTTCGACGCGATGGGCAGAAGACTTGCATTGGCCGCCATTTCCCTTTAGCCTGCGCTTCTGATGGCAACGCAACGCTCAAAATTCGGATATGGCTTGGCGGCCGGGCTGCTGCTGGTTTTGCGGACCGGGAGCGCGGCCGGCTTGGAGCCGATTGCTCTGCCGCCGCCCCAGACCGAGGGTGGACGCCCGTTGATGCAGGCGCTGAAGGAACGCAAGTCAACCCGCGAGTTTGCTCCCGGCCAGCTTTCCCGGCAGCAATTGGGCGATTTATTGTGGGCGGCCTTCGGCATCAATCGTGCGGACGGCCACCGCACCGCGCCTTCGGCCATGAACGCGCAAGAAATTGACGTGTATGTGGCGACCGATGGCGGGCTTTTCCTTTATCAGGCCGGCGAACACCGGCTGCAACCGGTCATGGAGGGGGATTTTCGACCGAAAATTGGCGGACAACCCTATGTCAAGGAGGCGCCGGTTAATCTGCTGTTTGTGGCCGACTTTGCGCGGATGACCAAAGCCAAGCCCGCCGACAAGGACTTTTATTCGGGCGCCAATACCGGTTATATCAGCCAGAATGTTTATTTGTATTGCGCCTCGGAGGGGCTGGGCACGGTCGTCTATAACCTGGCCGACCGGACAGCGCTGGCGGCGGCGATGAAGTTGCGCCCGGACCAAAAGCCGGTTCTGGGCCAGGCAGTAGGCCGGCCCCGGAAACTGTAACCGCTCTTAAACCTTTAACGCGCCCCAATTTTTATGAACAACAAAGAAAAGGCCGCCAAGGCCGCCAAAAAAACAGAAACTCCCGCCGGCCGATGGGTGTCCTTTCGACCGGAAATCAAAGTGCTGGATTGCACCATCCGCGACGGTGGACTGATGAACAATCACCAGTTCACCGACACGGTGGTCAAAGCAGTGTATGAGGCCTGCGTGGCCTCCGGGGTGGATTACATGGAGATTGGCTACAAAGCCTCGCAAAAGGTGATCGTTCCCGGCGAGCATGGGGATTGGAAATACTGCCGCGAGGAGGACATCCGTCGCATTGTGGGCGACAATCCCACCAGGCTCAAGCTTTCCGCCATGGCGGACGCTGATCGCACTGATTACCACACCGATATTTTGCCCAAAAAGGACAGCGTCCTGGACATGATCCGCGTGGCGACCTACATCAACCAGATTCCCACCGCGCTGGACATGATCAAGGACGCCCACGACAAAGGTTACGAAACCACGGTCAACATCATGGCGGCCTCGATTGTTCCGGAACGGGAATTGGACGAGGGGCTCGAGATGCTCGCCGCGTCGGAAGTGGGTTCCATCTACCTGGTGGACAGTTTTGGCGCGCTCTACAGCGAGCAGATTCATTATTTAATGCGCAAATACCTGGCCCACGCCAAACCGACCGGCAAGGAGGTGGGCATTCACGCCCATAACAATCTGCAACTGGCCTACTCCAACACCATCGAGGCCATCATCTACGGGGCGAACATGGTGGACGCCACCATCGCCGGCTTGGGTCGTGGCGCGGGCAACTGCCAGATGGAACTGCTGATTGGTTTTCTGCACAATCCCAAATACAAACTGCGCCCGATCCTCCACTGCATCCAGGAGCACATCGAGCCCTTGCGCGCCGATTTGCTCTGGGGCTTTGACTTGCCTTACATGCTGACCGGCCTCCTCAACCAGCACCCGCGCGCCGCCATCAAGTTCAAGGAAAGCAAAACCAAGGGCGACATCCTCAAGTTTTACGACACCGTCATCGAATAGCCGCCCCGGGACCGGCGGACGGCCCTTGACGAGCCGGCGCCTGGGGCTTCTGTGGCTGGCGTTGGCCCTGGCCGCCGGCCGCGCGGACGAGCCGATGGATATTCGATCCATCCCGCCCGATCTGCGCGTGACGGAATTGTCCGACGGGCCCCCGGCCGCCGGGCGGCGTGTCCGGGAGACCTTGGCTGGCTGGCGCGGCACGGCGGTTTATCATGTTCTGTTTTTGCCTGCCGACTGGCAGCCGGGCCGCCAATTCCCGGTGCTGGTGGAATATGCCGGCAATGGCGGCTACACGAATCAGTATGGTGACGTATGCCTGGGCACGCCTGAGGGCAGCAAGCTCGGCTATGGCATCGGCGCCGGCAAAGGGTATATCTGGCTCTGCCTGCCCTATCTTAACCAAGCCGGCACGGCCAATGTCCTTGCTTGGTGGGGCGACCCTCCGCGCCATGATCCGCGGACGACCATCGCCTATGCCCAAGCCGCCGTGCGATGGGTCTGCGCCCAATATGGCGGAGACTCCCAGCGGCTGCTGTTGTGCGGCTTCTCTCGCGGCGCGATCGCCTGCAATTACCTGGGCTTGCATGACGATGAAATCGCGGGATTGTGGCGGGGGTTTGTCGCCTATAGCCATTACGACGGTGTCCTGACCCATTGGCCATATCCAGGGGCCGACCGCGCCTCGGCCATGGAGCGCTTGCGCCGGCTCAAATCACGCCCGCAATTTATCTGCGGCGAAGGGCGGAACGCGGAGCAGACCCGCCGATACCTGAGCGCCACCGGTGTTCCGGGCGATTTTACTTTCGCCTCCACCGGCTTTCGCAACCACAATGATGAATGGATTCTGCGCCCCTCGTCCGCCCGTGATCAATTGCGAAACTGGGTGAGGGAGGTTATGGATCGTCCGCCGCCTAAAAGCGCGCGCTGAAACCGAGAAGGCTTGTTATCCGTCCGGCGGGCGGCTCATAATGGGCCATGCGTTTGACGCCAAACTGGCCGGTTGCGGGATGCCTCCTGCTGCTGGGATTGTGGGCGCTGGCCGGCTGTCGGCCGGAGCGGCCCGCTTTGGCCAAACAAACCACGATCGAAGAGCTGGCCGCCCAACTGACGCAAACCCAGAAGCCCGTCGCCCGGCGCAAAGGGGTGTTGGCGGAACTATTCAAAACCCCGGAGGGGACCCAAAAAGTGTTGGACTACGCCCGGCTGGGGGCTTTGCCCGCGGATTTGCGGCTGGCGGCGGCTTTGGAGCTGGGTCGCTCGCCCTGGCCGGCCTTGCGCGCCCAAGGCAGCAATTGTCTGGCTTCCCTGGTCACCAAGGACGGCCTGCCCCTGCCGCGCCTGCCGGAACTGGTGGCCTTGCGTGGTCATCCGTCCGAGGGAGAGAAGGTTTACCAGCGCACCGACCTCAATTGCATTGGCTGCCACATGGTGAATGGCCAGGGCGTGGCGGTGGGCTCGGACCTCTCCGATATCGGCAAACGCCTGGACCGGGAGGGCATTTTGGAGAACATTCTCGATCCTAGCGCCATCATCACCGCCAATTACGAAACCTGGCAGGTTATCCTGAAAAACAACGACGAGCTTTACGGCCTCTTGGTGGAAAACTCGGATGCGGAACTGGTCATCAAAGACGCCAAAGCCAGCCTGGCGCGCGTCAAAAAAAGCGAGGTGAAAAAATTCCAGCAAGTGCCCGTTTCCCTGATGCCGGCGGGCTTGCAGGCGAGCATGAGCCTTCAGGAGTTGGTGGATTTGCTGGAATACCTTTGCTCCCTGACCAAGGGCGCTTCACCCCCCTAAGCCGCCGACGGTCCGGCCGGCCCGGCTATTTTTTGCCTTGTTCCCGGATGATGCGCAGCATCGCCTCGGCGTCGGGGGCCTCCTGGAGCGCCTGCCGAAATTCGCGGTTGTGCAGCAGTTTGGCGATGTTGGCCAGGGTGTGCAGATGTTTCTGAAACTGGCCTTGCGGCACTAGGAACAGCATCACCAGGTGAACCGGCTGGTTGTCCAGCGCGTCAAAATCCACCCCTTTTGTCGAGCGTCCCATGGCTCCCACCACTTCGTGCAGCAAATCGGTCGAGGCGTGCGGAATCCCAATGCCAAAGCCAATGCCGGTGCTCATCGCGTTTTCCCGTTTGCGCACCGCCGCCACGATGGCCTCCCGGTCTTTTGCCTGGATTTTGCCCGTGGATATCAACAGCCCCACCAGTTCCTCGATGGTTTCCCATCGGGTGGCGGACTTTAACTCGGTTAAAATCTGGTCTTTGCCCAGGATATCACCCAGTTCCATATAATCGCCCTAAACCGCCACATTTCGACGCAAACCAAAAACCTTTGCAAGAAATTGTTCGCAAAATTTACGCGGACCCGGCGTTACCGGTTGCGGATTTGCTTGCGCGCCTTTCGCCCGGCGGCCATATATCGGGGCGCATGAGCCGCAAACAGGAAATCTACAAGGAAATGCTGCGCTGGGGCATTCCTCTGATTCGCGACCGTCAGGCCCGCGGCGCCTGGGAGAGGTTCAAGGACCGCTGCTCGGGCCTCGAGGCGCAATTGCTGCACACCTTGCCCAACTCCATCCTCGAGGAAGGCTTTGTGGAAAACGACCTGTGGTTTCTCAATTACCATGCCCGCGCTTATCTGAAAGAGTGCGGCCCGTCCATTTCCCCCAACTACGAGCTGAACAAGAAACTGATCGCCGAGCTTTTCGCCCTGGTGCCGCCGGAGCAACGGACCAGCCTCCAATGGCCCGGACCCAAGGTGTAAACCGGGCTCGCCCACCAAAGCGTCCATCCTTGCTGCCAGCGCCTGGTCCGCCCTCTACCTGGCCGGAGATTTGGTAATGGCCAAAAGCAACAGCCAAGCCGCCGCAGCGCCCAGGCGGGAAAAATTTAATTTTTTTTGGGGGGGTGACAGCGGTTGTCATCCCCCCCGTGGTAGAGTGGCCTTCGAATGACGAATTGGGACACAAAAAATGGCAAAAAAACTTGTGCCGGCCCGCGCGAAAAGGCAGAGTCGGCGCGCAGTCCATTGAGCGATAAAAAGGCATGCCCTGTGCGCTACTACGCCCATACGGCGGAGAACGAAGCCGGTCAGACGCTTTACACGCTGAAGGATGGTCGGCAGACCACCGCTCGTCCGCACCCGGCAGACTTGGCCGACGAACAAATCGGCTGGCAGCCGCTGGCGGCGCATTTGCGTAATGTGGCTCGGTTAGCGGGACAATTTGGCAAACCGATGGGTATGCAGAAAGAGGCGGAATTAGCCGGTCTGCTTCACGACCTCGGCAAGTATTCGCACCGCTTCCAGAATCGCCTCCGAGACCCTTCAATCCACGGCATTAACCACTGGGCGGCTGGCGCGGTTCACGCTGCTGACTTAAAACAGGTCCCCGTTGCTTTTGCCGTAGATGGACATCATACCGGGATGCCCGCACTTGGCGGAATCACCGGCCTCAAGCAGACCGTCCGGCGCAAGTTGGATCACACAGTCTGGAAGGAATGGACCGGTTGCTCTGAATCCATTTCCGAATTGCTCGCTCGCCAATCGGCAGCCGGCGGAATCGCTCTCCCCAGCCTGCCCCCATTTCCATTGGACGATCATTTTTCCGGTGCGTTCCGCACACGCCTGTTGTTTTCTTGCCTCGCGGATGCTGATTTCCTCGACACCGAAGCCCATTTCAATCCCCCAGCCGCATCTCAACGAATCGTTCCTACGCTCCAGCCCGAGCATGCCTTAGCCATTTTACAGGGGCATTTGGCAGCCAAGCCTGCAGGCGGTTCTGTCAATGAGCGCCGCCGCCGCTTGCTTGCTGACTGCCTGGCCAGCGCCAACAAGCCGCCAGGTCTTTTCACCCTGACCGCTCCCACCGGCAGCGGCAAAACACTTAGTTCGCTGGCCTTTGCTTTTCAACACATTGCCGCTCACAATTCCTCCTTGCCGCAAGGCGATCCGCGTTGTTTCCAGCGCATCATCGTGGTCATTCCCTACACCAGTATCATCGAGCAGACGGCCCAGGTTTATCGAGACATTTTCGAGCCGGTTTTCGGGCCCGATTACCTTCTGGAGCACCACAGTGCCGTTGCCCCGCGGGAGCGCCCGGAGGACCTGGGCCGCGACGCCGAAGAAATCCGTATGCGCCGTGCCCGTCTCGCGGCTGAAAACTGGGACTCCCCGCTGGTTGTCACCACCAGTGTTCAGTTCTTTGAGAGCCTTTTTAGCCATCTTCCATCGGACTGCCGCAAACTGCATAATATTGCCCGATCCGTCGTGCTTTTTGATGAAGTCCAAACACTGCCTTCGCGCTTGGTTCCCTCGCTTCTATCCGCCGTGGGCCTCCTCACCCGCGATTACGGAGTGACCGCCGTCTTCATGACCGCCACTCAGCCGGCATTTGCCGCCGCCGGCAAAGCCCTGCCGTATGGTTGGAGGCCGGTGGAAATCTCCTCCGATCCTGAGGCCATGGCCGAGGCGCTCCGGCGCACACGCATTGAGCTGCCAGCCAAAGAATCCGTTTCTTGGGAAGACATTGCCCGGAAGTTAATCGGCCATCCCCAATCGCTTTGCGTGGTCAACACCACCAAGGACGCCCGCCGCCTTTTTGAAATGCTCCGCGCGCAGGTTGCCGATGGCACTTTCCACCTATCTGCACGTCTCTGCCCGGCGCACCGGAGGGAGAAATTGGCCGCCATACGCGAGCGGCTACGCGCTGGATTGCCCTGCCGCCTTGTTTCCACCCAGTTGATTGAGGCTGGTGTTGACGTGGATTTCCCCGTGGCCTTCCGCGCGCTCGGCCCGCTTGATTCCATAATTCAGACCGCCGGCCGGTGCAACCGCGAGGGGTGGCATCCGCAGCCTTGCCCGGTCATCGTCTTTCGGCCCGCCGATGGCGGGCTGCCTCGTGGGGCCTACGGCGTCGCCAAAGCTAAGACGGAGGATTTCCTTGCCCGCCATCCCGAGGCCGGCGGCCAGCTCCACTTGCCTGCCTTCTACTCCGCCTACTTTGCTGAACTCTACGACTTGCTCGGGCCGCAGTCCTGCCAGTCAGACCCTGTTTTCACCGCCAGCCACAATTTTGATTTTCCCAAAGCCGCCGAGGAATGTCGTCTAGTTGGCGATGATTCCCGTGCTGTCTTGGTGAAATGGAAACGCGGCGCGGAACTTGCTGATAAGCTCCAGCGCGTACAGCACCTAACCGCCGCTGAGTGCCGCGCGGCCCAGCAATTTTTAGTAAACCTTTACCAACAGGAGTTTATTGATGCCCGAGCCAAGGGCTATGTGTTCCAGCCGGCTAAAGATTGGGATTTTTGGGTCTGGAATTCGAATTACAGCGACGATCTTGGCCTCGGCCACCTGGACATTGACTCCTTAACCGTTTAACCAATGAGCACCATCATCCTTTAACAGTGAACCGCACAAGATGACTATCCATCTTCGCACCTGGGGAGAACTCGCTTGCTTCACTCGGCCTGAAATGAAGGTCGAGCGTGTGAGCTATCCCGTCATTACGCCTAGCGCCGCGCGCGGACTCCTTGAAAGCATCCTCTACAAGCCGCAGTTTCGTTGGTGCATCCGGCGCGTCGCCGTTAAAAAGCCCATCCGCTTCCTCGCCTTTCGGCGCAATGAAGTAAAATCGCGCCTCTCTACGCGGAACCCCGAGCCGCTGTTCGTCGAGGACGACCGCACCCAGCGCAACACCCTCGCCTTGCGCGATGTTGAATACGTTATCGAAGCCGGCCTACAACTTACCTCTTTGGCGAACCAGCCGCGGCGCAAGCCTCTTTGCGAGGACGAGCCAGCGGGCGAAGACAACCTCGTGAAATACTTGGCCATGTTCCAGCGCCGCGCCGAGAAAGGCCAATGCTTTGCCCAACCCGTATTTGGTTGTCGTGAATTTCCCGCCCACTTTGAATTGGCGGACGAAAGCGACATGGAAGTCCCTCGCGGCCTCAATCCCGATGCCGACCTGGGCCTCATGCTTTACGATGTTTTTGACCTCGACGTCTCCCAAACCCAGCCGCCTGGTAAGGTCGAAAAGGCCCAGCCACAGATCACCTTCTTCAGGGCTTGCCTCAAGAATGGCATTGTCAATGTGCCCAGTTGGGGCGAAATGAAAAAGCAACTCGGAGGTGCATCATGATGCTCCAAGCCCTCATCGCCTATGCTGAACGCGAAAATCTTGGCGACCCAGATTTTGAGACCGTCGGCGTCCGTTGGTTGATTTCCTTGGATCAAACTGGGCAATTAACCGCCGACCCAATTCCCCTGGCTGCAAATCCGGATGAAAAGATGCCAAAACCTAAGCGTCTTGTCCGCCCCAGGTCTGATCCTGACTTTGTATCTCACGGGCGCTCTTACTTCCTTTGCGACAGCTTGGAACGTGCGACTGTCTTCGTGGAGGACGAAGCTAAGCGCGAGAAGCGGCGCGTGAACCAAGCATATTTTGCAAGCCTGATTGAGGAAGCGGCGCGTGATTGTCAGGCCGAGGCGGGGGCGCTCAAGGCACTCGCAGCCTTTCTTCGCGATGAGGGCCGTTTGTCTCAACTGCATTCCCGGCTAGCTGCTCTCAAGGCCAAAACCAGCGACAACGCCGTCTTCTCGGTAGACGGTCGTATGCTGCTTGAATCGCCTGAACTGAAAGCATGGTGGAGACGCAAAAACCAGAGGCAACGCGATGACCAAGAGAAAACCGAATCCGTATGTTTGGCTACTGGGGTGTTCGGACAAGTCTGCCGTACCGCAGGCTTCATAAAGTTGCTTGGCGAGGACACGAAATTGATATCGTTCAACAAGGAGTGTCCTGCTTTCGAGTCGTTCGGGCTTTCACAAGCGGCCAACGCGCCTGTCAACAAGGATGCGGAAGAGAAATTCCGTTCCAGCCTCAATGCGCTGATCAGTCAAGGCCTTGTCTTCAATAACACCGTTCACCTTCATTGGACACGTCATCCAATTGTGGAAGACCCTTTCGATCTTCTTGCTAGTGCCGATGAAAAGGCCGTCGAGGCTCTTCTGAAATCCATCCGCCAAGGGCAACCGCCTGTGGCTTTCGACGCCAACACCTACTACGCCATGAGCTTGTCCGGCAATGGCGCCCGAATCGTTGTTCGCGACTGGCTGGAAAGCACTGTGCCAGATGTCCAGAAACATATCGCAGAGTGGTTTGAAGACCTCGGCATTATTTTACCGGATGGCACGCGCGTGAAGCGCGACTTCAAGTTTGCCGCGCTCCTCGATGGCCTGGTCCGTGCCGATCGCGAGAAGCTTGCTCCGGCCCTTCCGACTCAGTTGCTCCATGGCGCTCTTCGCGGGAGATCAGTGCCTTTGCCGCAAGCAGCCCTTGCCGCCGCAATCCGCCGTCAACAACTCGACCAGGAAAACAAACTCTTCCCCGCTCGGCTCGCTCTCATCAAAGTTTGCTTGCTTCGCTCTCCCCATTCACAAAACAAAAAACTGGTAACGAAAGACAACACTATGACTGAATGCCTGAATCCTGAATCCCGCGACCCCGCCTACCTGTGCGGGCGCCTGTTTGCGGTTTTTGACCGCCTTCAATACCTCGTCCTGGGCGGCGTCAACGCCGGCGTCGTCGAGCGTTATTACGCCAGCGCCAGCACCACGCCGGCGCTGGTGATGGGCCGCCTGTTCCGCAACGCCCAGTTCCACCTGGCTAAAGCGGAGGGCGGCCTCTCCACCAATGTGAACAAGGACTTCGAGGCCATTACCTGTGCCTTGGGCGATCAATTCCCAGACGCCCTCGACCTCGAAGGCCAAGGCCGCTTTGCTCTTGGCTACTACCACCAAAAGGCGGAATATCGGCGACGCTCGCTTGAGCGGAAGGAAAACGAAACCGCCATTAATTCTTAATCCAAGAGCCATAACCTCAAAAACAACTATTAAATTATGAATAATCGCTACGACTTCGTTTACTTGTTCGACTGCAAAGACGGCAACCCCAATGGCGATCCGGATGCCGCCAATGCTCCGCGCATTGATCCGCAAGACATGCACGGCCTCGTCTCCGATGTTTGCCTCAAACGCAAAGTGCGGAACTATGTCTGCCTGGCCAAAGCCGGCAGCGAAAAGCACCAGATTTATGTCCAGACTCATGGTGTTCTCGAACTTGTCCACAAGGCTGCATACCACGCACTCGGTTTGGAAGCGGTTGAGGACGTCACAGCGGAGGATGGGCCGGCAGCATTGGAGCAAGATTTATCGGCCACAAAAACAAAAGGCAAGGCTAAGCGCCAAGCGCCTGCCGATGTAAAGAAAGCGCGGATTTGGATTTGCGAGCGCTATTTTGATGTGCGTGCTTTTGGCGCTGTGATGTCCACCAAACTATTTAATGCCGGCCAGGTTCGTGGGCCTGTTCAACTATCATTTTCCCGTTCTGTTGACCCAATCCTTCCATTGGACCTTTCCATAACCCGTGTTGCCGTGGCCAACGAAAAGGAAAAGCAAACAAAGGACACCACCATGGGCCGTAAAAACCTCATCCCGTATGGCCTCTACCGTTGCCACGGATTCATCAGCGCCCACCTGGCCAAGGAGACCGGATTCAACGACGACGATCTTGCCCTTTTCTGGCAAGCGCTCCAGCAGATGTTTGATCACGACCGCTCCGCCTCCCGTGGAACTATGGCGCCCCAGAAGCTCATCGTTTTCAAGCACCAGTCTGCCCTTGGCAACGCGCCTGCCCACAAGCTATTTGACCGAGTTGTTGTTGCGCGGAAACCGGGAGTGCTCGCCCCGCGCAGTTTTAGTGATTATTCTGTCACCATCCACCGAGAGGGGCTTCCCGCTGGTGTTGAAATCCAGGAAATCCTTTAACCACCTCAACCCAATTCCCAGCTTCTGTTTTCGCCGGGAAATGGTATATTAGCTGTGCCGTGTGCAATGGCTGAATTGACGCTATGAACACCAAAGAAATCCTGCTGGATATCGCCAATCGTTTGCCGCCGGACGCCACCTTGGCGGATGCCGCCTACGAGTTGGAAATGCGCGCCGCCGTCCAGGAGGGACTGGACGAATTGGATCGCGGCGAGGGCATCCCCATTGAGGAAGTGAAGCAAAAGATTTCCCAATGGGCTGGAAAGTCATAATCGCCCCATCCGGCGCGCGGGACCTGGAGAAGATTGTCGCGTTTATCGCGCGCGACAATCCGGACGCGGCCGAGCGCCTGGGCCTGCGGCTGATTTCCAAGGTTGAGGTTTTGGCCTCATTTCCTCTTATGGGACGGGCCATTCCTGAGTTTAAGGATCCGCGCTTGCGTGAGATTGTGCATCGCTCCTATCGCATCATGTATCGGGTCAACCACGAGGCCGAGGCCGTTGAAATCATCCGCTTTTGGCATGCGGCCCGCGGATTCCCGATCATTCCACCAAACTAGCAACCGGCATGGGCCAGGCCGCCTTTCGGGACCGGCACCTGGTCGGCTGTCACAAAACGGATGGCAAGTGATGCCAAAATAGCAAACGGGAACGTTGAAAGGGGCCTTGAACCGATCGCGCTCAGCCTGCTCAACGACTATCTCTACTGCCCCCGCCGGGCCGCGCTGAAGATGGCCGAGGGCTGGCGCAAGGCCAATATGCACACGGAGCGCGGCGACATCGTCCACGAGCATTCCGATCTGGCGGGCTACGAGGTGGTCAAAGGCGTCACCTTGCTGCGGGCGCTGCCGGTCTGGTCGGATCGGCTGGGATTGAACGGCAAGTGCGACATCGTGGAGCGGCATCCCGGCGGGGAGCTGCGCCCGGTGGAATTCAAGCTCGGCAAGCGCCGCCAGTGGCAGAATGACGACGCCCAGCTCTGCGCCCAGGCGCTGTGCCTGGAGGAAATGTTCGATGGGGCGGTGACGCGCGGGGCGGTGTTCCACGCCGACAGCAAGCGTCGGCGGGAGGTGGAATTCACGATTGAGTTGCGGCAATTGACGGAGAAGGCGATCGGAGAATTGCGCGCCTTGCTCTCCCCGTCTCAAACTTCCAATAAGAAACCAGAAACCAGCCAGCTTCCGCCCGCCGTTTTCAAGCCAGCCTGCGCGGAATGCTCGCTTTACCAAACCTGCCTGCCGGAATTGACTTCGCTGCCGGCGAACTTCCACCGCGCCGCCCGGGCTCTTTTTGAAATATGAAATTCGAGATTTCATGCTTCCCATCGAACTGATTGCGTCCATCGGCAAAACAAAAAAAGCTAACGAGAAACCAAGACCATGACTTGCAAAAACTTCGAGGACTTGCCGGTCTGGAAGGCGGCGGCGGAGTTGTACGATCAAGTGGATGATTTTCTGGACGCCGCGCCGCCGCGGATGCGCCCCTCGTTTCGTGATCAGTTGGAGCGGGCGACGCTGTCCGTGTCGAACAATATTGCCGAAGGTTTTGAGCGTGGTACCACCAACGAACTGCTGGCGTTCATCTACATCGCGCGCGGATCGGCGGGAGAAGTGCGCTCGATGTTGCGCGTCGCCAGCCGCCGGCCCTACCTGGCGGCGCTAAAGACCCGAATCGCCAGCCTCATTCGGCTCGCGGAGTCTTGTTCCCGCCAATTGCGCGGCTGGGCTGACTCGCTGGAAAACTCGGACATCAAGGGGCAGCGCCACCTCAACGAGCGCTCCAAGCAAGACTTCGAGCGACGCCAAAGGGCGGAGGCCATGCAAAAGGAAATCCTGCGCCGGTGGCCCGCTTGGAATCCGCTGCGCCGCGAGGCGGAGGAACGGGGGGAGATTTGAAACCTCAAATATGAAAATCCCAAATACTGCCGAGTCCGCAGGATAAGACACACGATTAGCCGCAAAAGGTGCAAAAACCGCAAGAATTATTACCGGTTGTAGTCTGACCCACGCGCCCATCAGTATCTCACCCTCTCATGCCATCCCCATCACGATGTTCCCGGCAGCGCGATTGCCTCTCGGCGTCCGATTTACTGTATGGTTTCCGGGAGGCAATACACAAGCGGTCACCGTGGGCGACCTTCTCCCTCTCCTCCCTTGGGGGGAGAGGGCAGGGTGAGGGGGCGGGTGCCGTTTATCCCCAGCACTCATCAGTATGACCATCCAGCAAAACACCCTGTATCTCACCACCCCCGGCTCCTACATCAGCCGCGATCACCTGACCTTGCAGGTGAAGGTGCCGCTGCGTCCCGACGGTTCGCCGGTGACGGTCGAGGACTTGAAAGGCGAAATCACCAATCACAAGCGGCTCAGTGTGCCGATTCACCACCTGGAATCGCTGTGCGTGTTCGGCCCCAGCATCGTCAGCCCGCCGGCGCTTGATCTTTGCTGGGAGCATGGCGTGGCGGTCAATTACCTGTCCGAGCACGGCCATTTCCAGGCGCGGCTGCAGGGGGTGGCCGACACCAGCGTGACCTTGCGCCGGGCGCAGTTTCGCGCCGCCGACAACCCGGATGTTTGCGCCGCCATCGCCCGCCAGATCGTCGCCGGCAAAATCCAGAACTCGCGCAACAGCCTGCTGCGGGCCGCGCGGGAGACGGACAACGAGGAGGAGCGGAGGCAATTGACCGATATCACTAACGGCCTGGCCCGCCAGGTGCGGCGGCTGGCGCCCGAGGCCCAAGCGGAAACCCCGCTGGCAATGGACGAAATCCGCGGGTCGGAAGGCATGGCGTCCGCTCAGTATTTCTCGGTTTTCTCCCTGTTGCTCAAACAACAGCGGGAAGACTTCGCCTTCACGGTGCGCAGCCGTCGTCCGCCGCGCGACCGCATCAACTGCCTGCTTTCATTCCTTTACGCGCTGGTGCGGCACGATTGCGTTGCCGCCTTGGCCAGTGCGGGGTTGGATCCGTTTGTGGGATTTTTGCATGCCGATCGCCCCAACCGGCCTTCACTGGCGCTCGATTTGATGGAGGAATTCCGGCCCTGGCTGGCTGATCGGCTGGCGGTGACGTTGGTCAACCGGCAGCAGGTGGGGCCGGGCGACTTTGCCGTTCGCGAGGGCGGTGCGGTGGAATTCACCGATGCGGGCCGGCGGCGGGTCATCAAGGCCTACCAGGAGCGCAAACAAGAGTCGCTGACGCATCCGCTTTTGGAACAAAACCTGCGCGTCGCCCAAATGGCCTTCATTCAGGCGCGCATCCTGGCGCGGTGCTTGCGCGGTGATTTGCCTGATTATGTGCCGCTGGTGCCCAAATAATGCTCGAATGCTGAACCGAATAATGCCATACTTCCCCACATGCTGATCCTGGTCACTTACGATGTGGCGACGGTGGATCGCGCGGGCCAGCGCCGCCTGCGGCGGGTCGCCCAAGCCTGCGAGGATTACGGCACGCGGGTGCAGAAGTCGGTCTTTGAATGCCAGGTGGGGCAAAAGGAATGGATTCAATTGCGCCATCGCCTGCTGACGGAATTCAAGGAAGGCGAGGATTCCCTGCGGTTTTACTTTCTCGATCAGGAGGCAGTCCATAAAACGGAGCACCATGGCGTGGCCAAGCCGGTGGATTTGAGCGAGCCTTTGGTTTTATGATCGCTTGGGCGCGAACCTCTAGTGCTGGCTTAAGGCGCGGCCTTTCGCGCCCGCCACGTAAACCTTGTGGTGCAACGCTTTTTCCCTGTTCTTTGACAACTTATCTCGATCCGAATCGCAAAAATTTGGAGTGTTCGCGGTATTGGTGTAGAAACTCTTTGCGGCTCAGGGTGAAGGGGCTGCCGCGGTCGCCCCGCGTGCGGACGCGGGGCGCGGATTGAAACACTGGCTCGACATCGGCAACACCGCCTCCACCGCCGTCGCCCCGCGTGCGGACGCGGGGCGCGGATTGAAACAAAGGCGGGAAGTGCAAATGGCTGAAAACCGGCGGTCGCCCCGCGTGCGGACGCGGGGCGCGGATTGAAACGTTCATCATCCTTTACGGGTTCCTGGTGCTGTGCGGTCGCCCCGCGTGCGGACGCGGGGCGCGGATTGAAACATCACGCGGCTGGGCGAGGTATTTGCGAAAAGCGGTCGCCCCGCGTGCGGACGCGGGGCGCGGATTGAAACCCGAGATTTTCGCCGGGGACGAATACGGCGACACGTCGCCCCGCGTGCGGACGCGGGGCGCGGATTGAAACTCTGAGATCACGCATCCGACGCAGATGTCCAAGGCGGTCGCCCCGCGTGCGGACGCGGGGCGCGGATTGAAACAAACGCGAGGTCGCGGAAAAATTGGGTGACGCGGTGTCGCCCCGCGTGCGGACGCGGGGCGCGGATTGAAACGTCGCGAACCGGTAGATCACATTGGTGGTCGCCACGTCGCCCCGCGTGCGGACGCGGGGCGCGGATTGAAACGGTAAAAAACCAGGAGATAGAACTCACGGAGGAGGTCGCCCCGCGTGCGGACGCGGGGCGCGGATTGAAACATGAACCATTGCCGTGAGTCGCCAACACCTGGAACGTCGCCCCGCGTGCGGACGCGGGGCGCGGATTGAAACATCGCCACCGTTTTGGCGGCGACAGGCACCACGCGTCGCCCCGCGTGCGGACGCGGGGCGCGGATTGAAACAAGGGTTCAGGATGTTGTTGCCGTTCATCGCGCCGGTCGCCCCGCGTGCGGACGCGGGGCGCGGATTGAAACTTGGAGGGCGATGTCGAAATGATGGAAAATTTCCGTCGCCCCGCGTGCGGACGCGGGGCGCGGATTGAAACGCAGTTTGGCGAACGGGGTAGCCACATCGGAGTCGTCGCCCCGCGTGCGGACGCGGGGCGCGGATTGAAACATTGAAAAAGAAAAAAAGAAAGATGACGAAGCCGAGTCGCCCCGCGTGCGGACGCGGGGCGCGGATTGAAACCGGCCTTAATATCATCGGCGCATCCCACACCCCGCGTCGCCCCGCGTGCGGACGCGGGGCGCGGATTGAAACCCTCCAGGTTGATCGTGAAAATCAGGGCGTCCCGGTCGCCCCGCGTGCGGACGCGGGGCGCGGATTGAAACATAACGAACCAACTGGGCGCGATAAAAAGCTGGGGTCGCCCCGCGTGCGGACGCGGGGCGCGGATTGAAACTTCGCGGACCCGTTCCACTCAGCGAGGTTGCGGAGTCGCCCCGCGTGCGGACGCGGGGCGCGGATTGAAACTGCAATTCGGCCACCAGTTCGTCACTCTCGCTCAGTCGCCCCGCGTGCGGACGCGGGGCGCGGATTGAAACAGAATGACCAACGGCCTCAAGCCGACCGCAAACACGTCGCCCCGCGTGCGGACGCGGGGCGCGGATTGAAACTGCCCAAGATAAAGGCGAACCCTCTCCGCAACCCGTCGCCCCGCGTGCGGACGCGGGGCGCGGATTGAAACGACGCTGGACGAATTGAAAGCCATCGGCAAGAGCGGTCGCCCCGCGTGCGGACGCGGGGCGCGGATTGAAACCGTATGCGATTGCGCGGGCGGCTGGGGTCCGGGTGTCGCCCCGCGTGCGGACGCGGGGCGCGGATTGAAACAAGTGCGCGTCGGAAATCACGACGGAAATTCCGGTCGCCCCGCGTGCGGACGCGGGGCGCGGATTGAAACCGCCGACCAGCCGCCTTTGACTTTGGAGCCGCCTCGTCGCCCCGCGTGCGGACGCGGGGCGCGGATTGAAACTCCCGACCGATGGCGTTTGGTGGCTCTACGAAGGCGGTCGCCCCGCGTGCGGACGCGGGGCGCGGATTGAAACGCCCAAGCGATAGTCCGGGCCTTGGAGGTTCCGGGTCGCCCCGCGTGCGGACGCGGGGCGCGGATTGAAACAGCGGGTAGTCTGCAAGGATTGCCTGCGGCGTTCAGTCGCCCCGCGTGCGGACGCGGGGCGCGGATTGAAACAGCCGCCGCCCGGCTGGCTTTCCAAAACCCAAAACGTCGCCCCGCGTGCGGACGCGGGGCGCGGATTGAAACTACCAGCGTCAAGCCGACGGGAGCCTTCGCAAGGTGTCGCCCCGCGTGCGGACGCGGGGCGCGGATTGAAACTTGGAGGAGGGCGAGACAACCCTGTCGGCTGAAGTCGCCCCGCGTGCGGACGCGGGGCGCGGATTGAAACTATTACAACACGCCGGAGCAAACGGCGCAAAAGATGTCGCCCCGCGTGCGGACGCGGGGCGCGGATTGAAACTATGCTGCGGCTCTGCTGCCGTCTGTCGCTCCGGTCGCCCCGCGTGCGGACGCGGGGCGCGGATTGAAACAGTGCATCGAGCCGGCCTGGAAGATGACGCGCCGGGTCGCCCCGCGTGCGGACGCGGGGCGCGGATTGAAACTGTGGCGTGGTTGAACTCCACGTTGGAGGCCCGCTGTCGCCCCGCGTGCGGACGCGGGGCGCGGATTGAAACAAGGAGAATGTTTGCGAGTGGCGGCAAGACGATGGTCGCCCCGCGTGCGGACGCGGGGCGCGGATTGAAACACATAACCCCGCACCTCCCGCGTCACCAGGTCCAGTCGCCCCGCGTGCGGACGCGGGGCGCGGATTGAAACGTCTTGGGGTAATCAATCGGGTTGAAGGTTTTGCGTCGCCCCGCGTGCGGACGCGGGGCGCGGATTGAAACGAAGACGGACGCGAAGTCGAACATTGTGGGGGAGTCGCCCCGCGTGCGGACGCGGGGCGCGGATTGAAACATTAAGTGCTTCCCCTCAACTTCGACGCAAGGTGTCGCCCCGCGTGCGGACGCGGGGCGCGGATTGAAACAAGCAATACGGCCTCCCCACCCCGCGCGGCCTGCTGGTCGCCCCGCGTGCGGACGCGGGGCGCGGATTGAAACGCCACTACCCTAGCTACCGGCCACCGGCACCCACGTCGCCCCGCGTGCGGACGCGGGGCGCGGATTGAAACATGCAAGTTGGCGACACGAAGTGTTCCGTTGCCCGCGTCGCCCCGCGTGCGGACGCGGGGCGCGGATTGAAACATCGGAACCTCCGCTTACGCAAACGGCGAACTGGGTCGCCCCGCGTGCGGACGCGGGGCGCGGATTGAAACCCACTCGACTACTCGTTTTATCGGTGCAAGCAGGAGTCGCCCCGCGTGCGGACGCGGGGCGCGGATTGAAACCAGATCGTCACTTCGTAATTGCGGCAGCGAAGGAGTCGCCCCGCGTGCGGACGCGGGGCGCGGATTGAAACTCCTCCATCCGGCTCATCGCCGGGTAAAGCTCGCGTCGCCCCGCGTGCGGACGCGGGGCGCGGATTGAAACCACGCCTTCGGCCCCGCCAGCCCCACCCCCTCCGGTCGCCCCGCGTGCGGACGCGGGGCGCGGATTGAAACATCTGTGGATTATACACGCTAACCTCTACCGCCGGTCGCCCCGCGTGCGGACGCGGGGCGCGGATTGAAACACAGCGCCAGCCGCGTCTCCCGGTTCACCCGGTGTCGCCCCGCGTGCGGACGCGGGGCGCGGATTGAAACTGCGCCGTCTCGTTATATGCCGGGCTTGGCGCCGGTCGCCCCGCGTGCGGACGCGGGGCGCGGATTGAAACTTGAATGTTGCCCGATGCCAATATTTCGTCACCGGTCGCCCCGCGTGCGGACGCGGGGCGCGGATTGAAACTAAATCGAATCCCGCGACAGCCAGCCAGCCGGAGTCGCCCCGCGTGCGGACGCGGGGCGCGGATTGAAACCAAATACCTGGCGGCGGCCAGAGCAACATCGTCGTCGCCCCGCGTGCGGACGCGGGGCGCGGATTGAAACTTGTTCCTGCCTGATCTGCTGTCCGGCCAGGCCAGTCGCCCCGCGTGCGGACGCGGGGCGCGGATTGAAACCGGTTCTCCACGGTGCAAAATGACGTGTCCACCTGTCGCCCCGCGTGCGGACGCGGGGCGCGGATTGAAACAGTTGGTGTCTGAGGAGGCGACGAGCCTCGACGAAGTCGCCCCGCGTGCGGACGCGGGGCGCGGATTGAAACGCTCCTAAAATTTGGGTGGAAGTCCTGGACCTTGCCGTCGCCCCGCGTGCGGACGCGGGGCGCGGATTGAAACCCGACAAATACGCCAAGGAGCTTTGGGCGATGCTCGTCGCCCCGCGTGCGGACGCGGGGCGCGGATTGAAACCGCCCATCTACCAAACGACGGACCTAAGCCGTCTGTCGCCCCGCGTGCGGACGCGGGGCGCGGATTGAAACGACATAACCGCGGGATTGGCAATAGCCCACAGTGTCGCCCCGCGTGCGGACGCGGGGCGCGGATTGAAACACGGCGGGCGCGTGGACCTGCGCGGAGCGGTCTGTCGCCCCGCGTGCGGACGCGGGGCGCGGATTGAAACTAGTGAATGTCAAAACTGAAAAAGCCCTGGCGGGTCGCCCCGCGTGCGGACGCGGGGCGCGGATTGAAACCCGGTGTAATCGCGGTGTTATTCTTCGCCTAGTGGTCGCCCCGCGTGCGGACGCGGGGCGCGGATTGAAACGTAATTCGACAGCCCCGATTGCACCCCGGCCCCTGTCGCCCCGCGTGCGGACGCGGGGCGCGGATTGAAACATTCCGTAGTCAGCGAAGTAAGCCGGCCACGAAGTCGCCCCGCGTGCGGACGCGGGGCGCGGATTGAAACCGAACGTAACCCTGACCTTACCGGGTCGCGTGAAGTCGCCCCGCGTGCGGACGCGGGGCGCGGATTGAAACAAGGGCCGGGGGTTCGAAGCCTCCGAGGGCCTGGTCGCCCCGCGTGCGGACGCGGGGCGCGGATTGAAACGTCATCGAGCACCCCCGGTAGCAAAATACCGGGGGGTCGCCCCGCGTGCGGACGCGGGGCGCGGATTGAAACGGCTACATTGCCGGAAGGCTTTGCCGGATTGTGGTCGCCCCGCGTGCGGACGCGGGGCGCGGATTGAAACCACGCGGATTTGCGGCCAAAAATCGAACTCCAGAAGTCGCCCCGCGTGCGGACGCGGGGCGCGGATTGAAACATCAATCGCGGGCCGGACAACGGCGGGCCTTTCACGGTCGCCCCGCGTGCGGACGCGGGGCGCGGATTGAAACAGGTTGGGCTGGATTGTCAGCAGCCGCCGAGCCCGGTCGCCCCGCGTGCGGACGCGGGGCGCGGATTGAAACGGCGCGCTATTTTAACTCGAAATCGGACGGCTTTTTGCCTTTTACATGGGCGCCAAAGCCGTAAAAAGTCGGCTTGAACTCGCCAACCCAATCCACCTTGCTTTTGGCGGGAATTTTATCCTCCAAGCCCACACACCAATACGTGGCGTTGACAAGCAGGCGTCGCATGCCTTCGCTTTCCAAATCCACGGAAGCGCCCATGGTGGTGGTAAAGACACGTCCGCCTTTGTAGGTTTTGGTCCAGGCCACCGGCATCATGGGATTGTTCTTGGTCCCCTCCAAGGGCGGGTCCTCGGCTTTCATGCCGGTCAAGACCTGCCCCATGACCAGGGGTTGACTGTCGCCGGGCAGCGGCAAGCGCACGGTGTAAACATCGGTTGGCCCCCAGATATCGCCGTCTTTGATGCCCCGCAGGATGGGATGATTAGCCGCTTCTTTGGCGAGCAGGCCACGGGTGCTTTCAAATTTGTGCTTGCCGTGATGGGCGATCCATTTTTCCCCCAGCACCTGTCGGCCAAATCCACCCTCGTATTCCGGGCCGGGGTTGCCGTTGCTATACTTAAAGTAGGTTTGGCCCTTCTTGATATTGAAGGCATGCGTGGCCGTGCGAAGCCCCATCACGGGTTTGCCGGCCTCCACGTAATCAACGATATGCTTCATCTGGTCATCGGGCAGGTTGCGAAAACGGGTGGCGATGATCATCAGGTCGGCTGTTTTTAGGGCCTCCAAGCCGGGTATGTTATCCAGCACGGTTGGGTTGATCTCCCCAGTCTTGGGGTCTATGGCAAATAGCGCTGTGCATTTGAAACCGTGGTGCTGCGCCAGAATGCGGCCCAGTTGGACCACCACCTCCTCCGAACGGTATTCCTCATCGCCGGAAACCAGGACCACATGCTTGCCTTTGCCCGGACCGGAAGAACCATCGTAAACCACCCAGTCGGCAGCCTTACCGGTAAGGATTGATACCGCCATCATGGCACAAAGGACTTTATTATTCATATAATTGGCCTCGTATTATTAACGCACCCCGCCGCCGCGTAAAGCGCAATTCGCCCTTTTCAAAACTTCACCCGACCTCAAATCCATGTCCCGGTAATGCTTGGCGCGCCATCCCATAGATCCAACGTCCATTTGACAGACGGTTTTGCCGGCTATGGCATTCAAGCGTGCAACGACCTGTTGCGGGCAAGCTTGTTCCATGAACGGTTCGGAGGTCCAAACCATGGCCGTTGTGGAAGCCAAAAGTTATCGTTAAAGCCACATTCAGTTTTGCGGACTCCTAGTGTCGCCGTTTTCGGCTTAAAATCTGTGCTTTTTTCAAAAAACCAGCAAAAATCGCCGATGAATAGCCAAAAACTACTGCCGGCGCCTGTTTTTTTTTGGCGAATTTTACTGCTTGACGGGGGTTCGGAATCATTATAAAGTCCGCGCCCAACAAATGAAGGAATAAGCGGTGTCCAGGAGTAGATACCGCTTTTTGTTAAATGGAAACGGCTACTGGCAAAGAAATGCGGAGCGTAAATCACCCTCAACAGGGAGGTTTTTGTGGATCTTAAAGACATTAAAGCAATCATAGACCTGATGAGGAAGAATTCGATTTCCGAATTTGAACTCGAAAAGGGGCAGGATTTTAAGATTAGACTAAAACGCGGAGGAGGGATGGTTGGAACGGCGGGGGATGAATTGCCGGTGGCGCAATATGTGCCGAGTCCGGCATTGGCGCCTTTGCCAAGTTCCGGGACCAGTCCGGCCCCGGCATCAGCCGCCGCTCCGAACAACGAAGTGGAAATCAAATCGCCCATGATCGGCACGTTCTACCGTGCGCCGTCGCCGGAGTCGGCCCCTTATGTGGAGGTGGGGACCGAGGTCAACCCCGACACGGTGGTCTGTATCATAGAGGCGATGAAAGTGATGAATGAAATCAAAGCCGAAATGCGCGGCGTCATCACTTCGATTCAAGTGGACAACGCCAAGCCGGTCGAGTTTGGGCAACCGCTGTTTAAGGTGCGACCGCTTTAAGTACCGCTCGGCGGCTTGCGCGTTGTTTCCGCCAAACCGCAGCCTCCAGCGACCGAAAAGCGGCCTAATCAATCCATGTTCGAGAAAATTTTAATAGCCAACCGGGGTGAAATCGCAGTCCGTATCATACGGGCCTGCAAGGAGTTGAATATAAAAACGGTGGCCATTTATTCCCAGGCCGACTCCAACTCCGTGCATGTGCAACTGGCTGACGAGGCTATCTGTGTGGGCAAGGGTCCCGCAACAGAAAGTTACCTGATGATTGATCGGATCATCTCTGCGGCGGAAATAACGGATGTGGATGCCATTCACCCGGGGTATGGGTTTCTGGCTGAGAATGCCCACTTTGCGGACGTCTGCGAAAGTTGCAATATCCGGTTTATTGGTCCCAGTCCGCGCGCCTTGGAGGCGTTAAAAGACAAAGCCGTTAGTCGGGACTTGGCAAAAAAGGCCGGTGTGCCGGTGCCGCCGGGGTCCGATGGCTTGGTTGAAAACGAGCAGGAAGCCGTCAAGGTGGCCCAAAAAATTGGATACCCGGTTTTAATCAAGGCCATCGCTGGGGGGGGCGGACGCGGGATGCGTCTGGCGCACAATGACATTTCGCTGATCAAAGGCTATCATACCGCGCGGACCGAAGCGGAGAAATCCTTCGGTAATTCAGGGGTTTACATCGAAAAGTTCATCGAAAAACCGCGCCATATCGAATTCCAAATTTTGGGCGACAGCCGGGGTAATATCATACATTTGGGAGAGCGAGACTGCTCGATTCAACGACGGAACCAAAAGCTCATCGAAGAGACTCCATCGCCTTTTATTGAGCACAAATTCAAGGACTTGCGCAAGAAAATGGGCAAGGCCGCCATTAAAATCGCCGAGGCCGCCCATTACAACAATGCGGGCACGGTAGAATTCGTGGTGGATGACCAGGGCAATTTCTATTTCCTGGAAATGAACAAGCGGATACAGGTTGAACATCCTGTCACTGAAGAGGTTACGGGGATTGACCTGGTTCGGCAGCAGATCATGTTGGCCTTGGGCGAGCCACTGAAAATATCGGACACCGCCATCAAAGGACACGCCATCGAGTGCCGCATCAATGCGGAAGACCCTTTTGATGATTTCCGGCCCAGTCCAGGCCGCATCGAGATGTATTATCCTCCGGGAGGAAGAGGCGTGCGTTTGGACAGCCATGTCTATGCCGGCTATACCATCCCGCCTTTTTACGACTCGATGATCGGCAAACTCGTCACCTACGGCAAGGACCGCCGCGAGGCCATGGACCGAATGAATCGCGCCCTGAGTGAGTATATGATCACCGGCGTGAAAACCACCATTCCTTTCGAGCTGGCCATTCTCCAGGACCCCAACTTTCGTCGGGGCGTTTACACGACCAGTTTCATCGAGCAATTGCTGGGTGGCGCCCGTCGGGAACTGATCGAGGAAAAGGCCTAGCCGCAAGTTTGCCGCGCAATACGCCGCTGGCCTCTGGCGCTGGCAACACACCGTCCGTCGGCGAGCCGCCACGGATGGGTCGGTTGGCGTTGCCTCAAAGCCGCGAAACCCTGGGTTTGGAGAGCGGCAATTAGACCAACACGGCTGTTGTCTCGACCAAGGCTTTGCTTCAAGGTGAGTCTTTGAACCACAGTTGCAGGAGTCGGCCAATGATCTGGCAGCCGCGCGCGTTGGCGTGGACGGCGTCGCCCATGAACCAGCCGTGGGTCTTGCCGCTGTTTTGGATGTATTCCCACCACGGGCCGGTCATGTCGAAAAAGGCGCATTTCTCCTCAGCGGCGACTTTTTGCAGGTTGTAGCGGAAATTGCTCGTGGTGGTGTCAATCTCGCGGGTGAAGGTCCGGATATGCTCGTCGCGTATCGCGCCGAAAACGGGCGTTAGCAGCAGCACCTCGGTGTCCGGCTTTTGGGCGCGCACCTGCTGGACCACCGAGCGGACCGCCTCGGCGTCGCCGCCGTTGGAGATGCCGCCGATGACCAACAGGTCGGGATTGTGCTTTAGCACGTAGTCCTGAACGCGGTTCTCTTCCCGATAGTATTTGCAGCCGGTGGAACTGCGCAGCGAGGCGATTTTGATGATTTTGCACTTGGGATAATCGCGCATAAGCAGCAGATCAAAGGAGGAGGCGGAGGTGTTGCCCATGATGCTGTCGCCCAACAGCACCATCCGCAACTCGCCGCCGTCGCGCAGCCGCGCCATGGTTTTGGAAAGGTTGGCGAAGCGCCCGGGCGGGGGCCGGTATTGGATGGGGTCCATCGAGGCGTAGATCGCGTCAATTTTTTGCAGTGTGCTGAGGCCGGCAAAGGCGTCGGCGACCGTGCCGTTGAGCAGAAAGCCGCCCACCCGCGCCGTCCCCGCCGAAGCCACCTTCAAAACCAGTTCGTGCTCGGCTTTTCGGTCCAGGCCTTTGGCCAACGACACCGGGCGCATTTTCGGGCCGGTCACGTCTTTGGGCGCCGGCAGTTTGCGCAACGCGGCCCCGTCCACCGCGTATTCGTAATCCGCGCTTTCCCGGTCCACGACATCCAACAGGCCAATCTCGGAGCCTTTGAATCTCAAGCTCAAGGTGGCGCCGGGCTCGGCGGAGACCAGGACATGGCGGAACGGCCCGATGGGACTGGCCTGCCCGGCTTTCCAGTTCCCGGTTTTCTTTACCTGCGGGTCCTCGTAGGCGACAATGCGGCCGTTGTCGTCGGTTTCCGGGAACAACGACGGCGGCAGGGTGCGCCGCTGCGGCTTGTCGGGAATGGGGGTGGCGGCCATCAGCGCGTCCACGAACCGGGCGACCCCTTCAGCGTATAGTTTCGCGCCGGCGTCGGTCGGATGGATGCCGTCGGCGGAGAATGCTTCGGCGGTGATCTCCCCGGACTTGATTTTAGCGGCGGCAAATTGGGCCAGGTTTAGGCTGGGGATGCCGTAGTGCGCGGCGATCTGCTCGCCGACCCGGATATACTCGGGAATTTTGCCGGCCTGGTAATCACGCAGCATCTCGGACGTCAGCGTATAGACAAGGATCAGGCTATGGGTGGCGCGGTAGAGAATGATCTGGCGGATGAGGCCCTCGAGGGCGGTTTTGACCTGCTCCAAGTCGGCTTGGCGGTCGTCGGCGGCAAAATCGAGGATGGCCAGGTGCCCGCTGGCGATCACTTCGCCAAAGACCGCCTGCCCCCGACTGCAGCGGTAGAGCCCGAACCAACTGCCGCCCGGCTGCATGTGCCGCGTCTCGATGATGCCCGCCTCCGGGAAATGCTTTTTGAATCCTTTCACCATCTGGGCGGAATAACGCAAGTTCTGGTCCTTGAGGCCGGTCCCGGCCAGCACGGAGTTGCCGATGAAAAACAGGTATTGATTTCCAACGGTGTTGGCCTTGAAAAAATACTGGCTGTTGGGAATCCCGCCGCGCACCTGGTAAAAGTCGGCGGGCGCGGACGCCCCCGTGATCGTGGCGAGCGTCGTCAGCAGCGCGAGAAGCAATTTGCCAGGCGAAAAAATAGTCTGGTTCGGCATGCGTTACATGCTAGTGGAGGGAAGGCTTTCTGTCTATGCTTCTTCCGCGTGAACAGCAAAACGCCTATGAGAAAACAGAGCGATTCGAGGCCGGCGCGTCCAATAGCGTCGCGCCGGAGGTTCATTGCCGGTTTGGGGGTGCTGTCGGGCGCAACGGGCGCGCTGGCCAGCCGCAGCCTTGCCGCCGGGCTTTCGGCGGATGGGGATCGTCGCGAGACTGCGGATGTGCTGGTGGTGGGCGGGGGTACCGCTGGGACTATTGCGGCCATCCAGGCCGCGAGGTTGGGAGCGCGAACGGTGCTGGTGGAAGCCGGCAGCCAATTGGGCGGCACGACCACCACCGGCGGGGTGGATTTTCCCGGATTGTTCCACGCCTGGGGACGCCAGATCATTGCGGGCATTGGCTGGGAACTGGTCGTCCAAGCGGCGCAACTTAATGGCGATCGTTTGCCTGACTTCACCATCCCCACCGGGCGGCAACATTGGCGGCACCAAATCCGCCTTTGTGGCGCGCTCTACGCGGCGCTGGCCGAGGAAGCCTGCGTCCAAGCGGGAGTGCGGCTTCGTTACTATGAATTTCCCCTGGCCGCCGCCGCCGCCCCGGAGGGGTGGCGTGTGCTAGTGGCCGGCAAAGGCGTCCGGCTGGAGATTCTGGCGCGGCAATTGGTGGATTGCACCGGCAACGCGGCGGTCATCGGCCTGCTTGGCCTGCCCCGGCTGCGCGAAAAAAACACCCAGCCGGGGACGCTAATTTACCGGCTGGGCGGTTATCAGGTGGACCGTGACAATCCGGAGCAACTTGACGCCCTCGACACCAAAGCCAGGGCGGCGATCAAAGAGGGGCGGCTGCTGGTCACGGATTTCAACCGCTCCCTGCGGGGTTTTCTTGCCGCCGGCGGTGAAAACGCCATGCATGTGCCGGACGCTGATTCCTCGACCTCCGAGGCGCACACGCAGACCAACATTCGCGGACGCCAGTCTTTGCTGCGCATGATGCGCTTTCTCAAGTCCCAGCCCGGCTTTGAGCGCCTGCGCGTCGAGCGTCTCCAGGCGGAAACGGGCGTGCGCGAAACATACCGCATCGTCGGAGAAACCATGGTGACCCTCGACGATTACACGAGTGGCCGCCGCTTTCCCGACGCGGTCTGCCATTCGTTTTACCCGATTGACCTGCATGAGGAGGACGGCGTTCGCCCCAAACACCTCAAGGAAGGCGTGGTGCCCACCGTTCCCCTGGGGGCGCTGGTGCCGAAAGGCAGCGCCAACCTGCTGGTCGCCGGGCGCTGTCTCAGCAGCGATCGCCTGGCGAACTCCGCGTTGCGCGTGCAGGCATCCTGCATGGCCATGGGCCAGGCCGCGGGGGTTGCCGCCGCCCTGGCCGCCCGGGCCAAAACCACACCCGCCCGCCTGCCGTTGAAGGAAATTCACGCTGTGCTCGCGGCGCACGGCGCCATTTTGCCCACAGCTTTTGCGCAAGGAATAAACGAATGAAATCAATCGCGCGCCAACCGACCGCTTGTTCCCCGATATGATTCGCATCCACTGCCGCATTATGGTTCTGGCGATAGCCGCGGTGAATGGCGCCGCCTCGCCGCCGATGCCGATCCAAATCCCCGACCAGGCGCCCCCTATGGCCCGGGAAGTCCAGCAGCGGATTTACCAGGCCGCCCAAAAACAGGCCCATTACCTCATCGGCACGGTGCGCCCATGGTCGGAGGACGCCGCGTTGCGCCTGCTCACCGACAGCAAGAGCGGCGAGCATTGGATCCGCCCCAATGCCGGGGCCATCGAAGGGCTCGCCTTCCTGCATCGCTTCGGCCCCTACGACCCCAAAGTTGTGGGCGCATCGCGGGCCGAACTGCTTCAAGGCACCCTGATCCCGATGATGCGCTACCTCGTTGCCACCCATTTGACCGGCGAACGCCCCACCAGCGACCGCAAAAAGTGGGGCGACGCCTGGCAGTCCGCGCACTGGACGCAGATGCTGGGCCGGGGGGCTTGGTTCGTCTGGCCGGACCTGCCGCCGGATCTACAAACGGGTGTTCGACGGGTGGTGGCTCACGAGGCTGACCGTATCGCCCGGACCGAGCCGCCGCACCAGTTGCGCTCCGACACCAAGGCCGAAGAAAACGCCTGGAACAGCCAAGTCCTTTCCGTCGCGGTGCTGCTGTTGCCGGATGATCCTCGCCGCGCGGGATGGGAGAAAGCGTTCCAGAAATGGGCGATGTCCTCGTTCCTGCGCCCGGCGGATGCCCGCAACGAGACGCTGGTGGATGGCCGCCCGGTCCGCGAGCAATTCACCGGCGCCAACATCTTCGACGATTTCACGCTGGAGAACCATAACTTCGTGCATCCCGATTACATGACCACCTTCAGCCTGTCGCTGGGCTGCACCCCGGACTTTGTCATGACCGGACGGCGTCCGCCCGAGGCGCTGCTGTTCAACGTGGCCCCCATTTATGAGAACCTGAAATGGATGCTCCTGCCGGACGGCGGATTTGTCTATCCGAACGGGCAGGACTGGGAATTGTTTCGCAATCCCTCCTGGCTGGTCAAACATGTCCTGATGGCCGTTTGGGCTCGCGATCCGGATGCCTGGCGGGAGACGCGCCGCTGCCTGGACACCCTGGAAAAAATGCAAGCCCGCCAGGCCGACGGGGCGGTGTTTCATCCGCGGGAATACTTTTTTGCCTCCACGCAATCGGACCTGTTGCGCTCGCTGGCCAATGCGTGGCTGACGCTGCAGTTGGCCGGCGATATTCCGGACACGCCGAAGGCGCGCGTTGGGGTGCGGCGCTGGGAGCAGGCCAAGGTTATTCTGAACCGCCAGCCGGGGGCGATCCACACGGTGAGCTGGGGCGCCAAAATCATGGCCCAATGCGTGCCCAACCGCTTGGACCGCCTGGTCTCGCCGCACGAGCGCAATGGCGTGGGCGGCATCCGCCGGGAAGGCGGGAAAGGAATTCTCCCGTTGCGCTTGCAGGAGGCGGTGGTGGAGGAGGGCGAGAATTGGTTTGAGGCTCGCCTGACGGTGGATCACGGCCAAGAAATGCGCGCCCATCTGCGGTTCCGCTCGAACGCCGACGGCTCATTTTTGATGGCCGAGAAACTGGTGGCGCTGACGAACACGATCACCGCCGAAGTGGCCACAGGCTTGATTGGCATCCTCAACAATCCTTATTGGATCTACGAGCAAGGCAAGCGCCGGGTGGCCGCCGACGGAGAGGCGGTCGAAGCGCCGGCCGGCAAAGCTCAGCGATGGCGGTGGGAGACCGCCCGGCGGATTCTGGTGGACGAGGTCCTGGAAGTTAAATCGGAACGGCCGCTGCGGGCGGCCTATGTGGCGTCTGATCGCGCCGAGCGCGGCCGGGTGACGGACCAGCTCATCCTCAACCATTGGCCCGGCACCCGCGCGTGGAAGGCCGGGGAGACACTCTCCGATTTCCAAGCGGTCATCCGCTGCGGCGCGCCGCGAAATTGAGCCGGCAAAACCGGCGGCGCGCCGGCGCCGCACTTTGGCGGGCCGCGCGAGGCGCCGGGGGATGGTGTTTTTCCTTTAACAACCGCGCCATCTTCCATTACCGTGGCCGCCATGTTCGATTCTTTGATGGGCAAATTGCAGAATGTGTTCCGCAACCTGCGCGGCTTGGGGAAAATCTCCGAGGCCAACGTGGCCGATTCCCTGCGCGAGGTGCGGATGGCGCTGCTGGAGGCGGATGTTAATTACAAGGTCGCCCGCGATTTCATCGAGCAAGTGAAACAGAAATCGCTGGGCCAGGAAGTTGTGCAAAGCATCCAGCCTGGCCAGCAGATCATCAAAATCATTCATGATGAACTGGTGGCGCTGCTGGGCTCCGAAAACCGCGGGCTTCGTTTCGAGGGTCAGCCGGCCTGTCTCCTGATGGTGGGCCTGCACGGCTCGGGCAAAACCACCTCCAGCGGCAAGCTGGCCCGCCTCATTCACAAGCAGGGCCGGCACCCCTTGCTGGTGGCGGCCGATGTCTATCGCCCGGCCGCCATGGACCAACTGGCCACCCTGGGACAGCAGCTCGGCCAGCCGGTATTCCTCAAAAAGGGGGAAACCGACGTGGCGCGCATTGCCCGCGAGGCCCTGGCTTTCGCCCGTGAAAACCACCGCAACACGGTCATTTTCGACACCGCCGGCCGCCTGCAAATTGACGAGCCGCTGGTTCAGGAACTGGTGCGCCTGCGCGACGTGACCAATCCCTCGGAAATTTTGCTGGTATTGGATGCGGCCACCGGCCAGGAAGCCGTCAACGTGGCAACGCACTTTGACCGCGCCCTCGGGATCACCGGGGCCATCCTCACCAAACTCGACGGCGACGCCCGCGGCGGCGCCGCCCTCAGCTTCAAATCAGTCGTCGGCAAGCCCATCAAATACGTCGGCGTCGGGGAAAAACTCGAGGATTTCGAGCCGTTTCACCCCGAGCGCATGGCCTCGCGCATTTTGGGCATGGGCGACGTGGTGAGCCTGGTCGAGCGCGCCGCCGAGGCGGTGGACCTGGCGGAGGCCCAAAAGCTCGAGGAGAAAATGCGCAAGGGGCAATTCAGCCTCGACGATTTCCTTGACCAACTGCGCCAGATGAAAAAGCTGGGTTCACTCGAAAGCATCGTGCAAATGCTGCCCGGCGGCGCTGAGATGGCTAAAAACGCGGACCTCGCGAAATCCGAGCGCGAGTTTCGCCGCATGGAAGGCATGGTTTGCGCGATGACTCCGCAGGAGCGCCGCAATCCGAATATCCTGAACGCCCGCCGCCGGCAGCGCATCGCCAAAGGCAGCGGCGTCAGCGTCACCGAACTCAACAGCATGCTCAACCGCTTCTACCAGATGCAGGCCATGATGAAAAAGATGGGCAAGTTCCAGCGGCTCATGGCCCGGCATGGCGCGCCGCCGGGCCTGTTCCGCCGCTGACCGGCTTATTCGGCGATCAGCTCCAAGCCGGAGATGACCGGCCCCAGGGCGGCGCCGGGGCTTTTTTCCAAACGCAAGACGAGGGTCTGGGGGACTACGACCCCTTTGAACTCCTTGACCACCCCTCGGCGCGGCGCGCCGGCCTCTTGGCGCGGATCGAAACCCGCCAGCACGCGGCGCTCCTGCAAATAAACATCAAAGACCCGTTGTCCGGCTGGAATGTCGTCTGGCTCGGCAAAGTAAAGGCGCACGGTGTAGGTCGCCGGGGGGAGAGGGGCAAGATTGTGAAAGGGATTGTCGTCATGGGAGAGGTCGTCAAAGGTTTGGGCGGGGGCCGGGCTGTTGGTGGGGAATGGGTGGAAATCGTTCGTGGATTGGGCGAGATGATTCGTGGTGCCGTTGTTTTCCATCGCCCGCAAAGATTCGTCATCATCGTCGTCATCCTCGTCCTTGCCGGAGGCAACGGGATGGGGAAGCGGGGCGAGGGTTTGGGGGGCAAGGGTCAACTTGTGGAGGTCGCGGATGCCAGAGGCGAAAACCCAGTCGTGATTTTCCGCGGCCATGGCGCTGGCATGCCGCCGGTAGGTGTGGGGTGTGGTGGCGTTGGGGAAGTATTGAAGGGTAAGCGCCAGTTTGGCGGAAAGGCCGGAGGCGAACGGATATTCCAACCAGAGAGTGCCAGTTTCGGCAAGACGGTCGCCGGGCGCGCCAAAATTGAGGCCGAGGCGTTTGATGCGCTTGCCTTCCGGAGTGTCAAAAGCGGCGGAGTTGCAGGTCCAAACCTCCATTTCCGGCATGGGCACAAACGCGAGGGAGGTCTGGTTTTGGTAGGGGCAACTGCAGGTGCGCGTGTAGTCGGGGGCATTGAGGACCCCGTCGGCGATGATCAGGTTGGCGCTGCACCCGGATTTGAAGCCCCCGAGGTTCCCGGTGCCGCTGTGGGTCAGCAGGTCGTAAAATCCGGCGGCGCCGGAGCGAAAGGTGAGCAGGTGCTCGGCGGCCACCGGGGTGTTGCAGCCATAGGTGCGGTGAAATCGCCACGGCTGGAGTTCGCCCGTCAGCGGATTGACAATGGTGTGCGGCTTTCCGTCAAGCAGGTTGAACGCGCCGGCGGATACCTGATACGAGCCGGGGGTGGTAATAATCAAATCATGATACAGAATGCACGGCCCCTTGTATTTAAGTTCGGGACGTTTCCAAAGGTATGAGCCGTCGGCGGCGCGCAGGACGGACATGCCCTGGCTGGCCTCGTCTTTCAAACGGTCGGTGGCGCTGGCGCCGGCTTGCAGGAGCAGATCATGCTTCTTGGAGTATCCCAGCCAGGTGCCCGAGATTTGGTTGGTTTGTTCCCATAGTTGGCGGCCTGAGCGGAGGTCAAAGGCGGCGATGCGGTAGTTCGCGGGCGCCTTTTGCCCGCTCTGCTTGATTTTGCTCTCCGCGCTTTTAAGCAGGCGGTCCAGGCAATAAACACGTCCCTGGCCGGCCACGATGCCATTGTGGATGAAAGCGTGACGGGCGTCCACGCTCCACAGCACTTTTCCGGACAGCCGGTCAAAGGCCACCAGGCGCTGGCTGGCGGCGAAATCGGCGGCGGGCGGCGGCCAGGCCAGGCGTCCGGCCCCAAAACGCTGGCTGAACCGGGCAAAATCAGCGCCCCCGAGCAAGACATCGTCGCAGATGCCAATGTAACCCCATTCAGAGCGGCCGGCCTGGCCGGGCGGGGAAGGCAGTTCGATTTTTTGCAGGATGCGGCCGTCCGCCGCGTCCAGAACCACGCAATGGTTGCTGACGGCCACGTAAACGCGGTCGGCGGTCACCACGTAATTCGCCCCTCGGGCATTGGCGCCGGGGATATGGCGTTGGTTATACAAGGTGGTCAGCGGGTTGTCCAGGTGGGTGTCGTCGTGGTAGATGCCGGAAGTGTCCAGGCCGGGAATCACCGTTTTCCAAAGGCGACGTCCGGTATAAACATCGCGGGCGCTGAGGCAATCCATGCCTTCGATAAAAAGGCGCCCGCCGGCGACCTGCTCCGAAGGACCGTGGCCGTGACGCGGCAGCACATCCAAGTGCGTATTGCCGCCAAACCACAGCAAACCGAGCGGGAGCTTGACGGTTTGGTCGTCCGATTTCACCGAGTTGGCCACATCGCCATACTGATGGGTCCAGGGCGCGGAGCCGGGCAGGGGACCCTCGCGGGTCACCAGGACGGCCTTCGTCAACGGCGTAATTTTGGCGGCGGGGAGGGCGGCGGCGGCGAGTTTTTCCGCCAGGCCGGCAACGTCGTCCGTGGCCGCCCATAAAGCGCCGCCATAAGGCCGCACGGACTCGAAAACGGCTCGAGCGGTGGCGGCCTCGGCCAGCGATGAGGAGACGGCCTTGTCCACCACCACCAGGTTGGCGAAATAGGGCGGCATTCCCGCGGCCTGAGGGGTGGCGGTTAGCAGCGCGGCCCGCTGGCCATAGAGATTGGCGGCGTCCAGCCTTTGGCGCCAAGCCTTGACCTTGTCGGCATCGGCGTCCACCCCTATGACATGCAGTTGGGATTCGTGAACAAGCGCGCTGAACAGCTCGCCGTCTCCCAGACCCAGGCAGAGGGCGTAACCATCCGCCGCGCCGGATTTTTCGATCAGCGCCCGCGCCTCCTCAAGCGCGGCGGGGGCGGGCTTTAACGCCTTGAACTCGCTTTTCAGCGGGGCGGGGGCGGCGGACGGGGAATTGGCGCCGAACGCCAGAATGCGGCCTTGCCGGGTGACCGCGAACAACATGCTGTTGGCGGCGAGCAGACGGCGCACCTGCTGGCCGTCCGGGACCGGATGCGACCAGAAGATGGAGGGCTTGAGGCGTCCGGCGGGCAATTGAATGCCGATGATTTGGTCGAGGCCGGCGGCGTAAAGGGCGCGATCGGCGCGAATGAGGTCGCCCGAACCATCCGCCGGCAGCTCCCAGCGCAAGGTTTTATTGGCATTCCAGGCTTGAATGACCTGGTTGGTCGCTTTGGCCAGCGGTTTGGCGCTTAGTTCCGCCACCCTTTTTTGGTAGCGCTTCAAGCGGTTATCAGCGTTTTGCCAGGTATTGCTTAAGCGGCGAATGCTGCCGGCATCCGTGCCGGCCAGCGCGTCGGCCAGGTCGTTTCGCGCCTTGGTTTCCGCGTAGGTGGCGTCGGCGAGTTTCTGCCGCGCCTCGGCCAGCGCGTTGTAATTAGTGCCGTGGGTGGCGGATACGTAGTAGGACCCCTTGCCAAGCACCGGCTGCCCGAGCAGGGCAAAGCTGGACGATTTGCGGCCCGTCTTCAGGTCGCACCAGCGCACCCCGTTTTGTCGCGTATGAACGAAATACTCGTCATCCCCGGCCATGACGGTCGAGCCGCCGGTTCCCTTGCCCGACTCGGCCAGATGATAATAAAGCAAGTCGCCAGTTTGCCGGTTGAAGCCGGCCGGCACGGAACGCCCGCCGGGCACCAAGAGGATGGAATCGGCGGCGACCAGGCAGCCTTGGGGGGCGATGCCGGCAAAGGCGGGGGCGTTATGCGGCTGCTTCATGTAACGCGAGCCGGAGCCGTCGTTGACCCATTGCACCGCGCCGGTTTCGGCGTCCAAGGCGTAAATGAAAACGCCCATGAACGGCCAAATGCTGGCGGCGAAATAAACCGTGCCGTCCCGGACCACCGCTCCACCGCGCGCCGGCCAGACGGAAATCAGCCGGCCATTCCCCAGCGCCTTGCGATCGGACGGCCCGCCGCGAAATTTCCAGACCAGCGAGCCATCCGCAATCCGGACGCAGTAAAGATGCCCGTCATCGCTGGTGAAATAAACCTTGCCGCCCGCGGCGGCGGGAGCGAGCCGCACCGGCCCGTCGGTGTAAAAGGCCCAGGCCTCCCGGCCGGTGCGGATGTCCAGGGCGACCAGCTTGTCCGTGTCGTTGAAGCCCAGCAGCAAAAAGTTGCCGACGGCGATCGGCTCGAAAATCGAATCGAAAGGCATGAGATCCTGGTTCAAAGGATCTTCCCAGGCCGGCACCCGCGGCGTGTATTCGCGCGACCAGACCAACTTGAGGTTGGCGGGCAGTTTCTCCTTGGAATCGGCGGTCCGGCTGGCATTGAAGCGCCACATCGGCCAATCGTCGGCGCTGACGCTCAGCGGACCGCTTATTAGCAAAGCGATGGCCAAGCAGGCGGCAGACCCTGGCAACCAAGGTTTCTTCAACCGATAACAATTCATTGCGGCGGATATTTGCAGGTTGCCGGTGGTTGGCAATCCCATAATTTTACCGGACCCGATTGCCATTCGCCGCGCAAATTCCATTGGGCAACGGGGTGGTTTTATGGTTGTATGGCGTTTATGCAAAAAGCGTTTTTCCGACCGAGTGGCGCCGGGGCCAAGCGCCGGGCCAAAGCCGGCTCCCGGGGGGTCGGAATTGGGGCCGGCCTGGCCGGCGGCCTTTTGGCCTGGGGGTGGCGGCTTATGTGGCTGACGGGCCTGGCGGGCTTCGGGCTGGCCGGGGGGCAGGAGGGTTACCAGATCAAGCCAGGCCATCCCCGGCTGCTGATCGAGGAGGTTAAAGTGATGGCTCGGAATGCGGCCGGGCCGTTGGCCGAAGATTACCAGGTGGTGAAACAACGGGCCGATTTGGCCGTGAAACGCGGGGCGGTCGAGTATATTTCCAATCCGTGGTCCATCCCCGAGGACCTCCTGAATTGCGGTTTGGCGTTCCTGGTGGAACGCGAGGCGGGCCGTCCGCACGGCGCGTATGCGGATTTGATCGTTCGGCAATGGGGCGATGGCGGCCTGATCGCGAATCCCAATGGGAGCCACTTCGGCTATCACGCGCTGGCTTACGATTGGATTTACGACGCCTTGACCGTCGAACAGCGCGTCCTTTATGGCAACGCCTTGGGAACCTGGCTGCGCTATTACACTGGGCGTCCGGAAATTGTCTTGAAATACGGGCATTGGGAATACAACCAAACCTGGGGACCGATCCATCTCAACGTGATGCAAAGCCGGGACGCGCTCGCGCAAAAGTTGTTCATCGCGCTGGCCATTCAAGGCGCCGGGACTCGTTATGAAAATGACGCCCGCGCTTTTCTGGATTCCTGGCGCCAGCGGGTGCCTGGTGAATGCGTGCCGGCCTTTCAGCGGATGGGCGGTGTTTGGTCGGAGTCGTTCGGGCATGGCTCCTACGGTCCGATCACCGTCATTCCTTATGCCTTTGCGGCCTGGCGCAGCGCGACGGGCCAGGATTTGTTCCAGCAAGCGGGGCCGATGGCCTTCCCGGCGGACTCGCCGCGCTGGACCGCCTACCTGATGATGCCGCACAACCGGCGGACGGCCTGGATTGATGACAACGATGCCGGACGGCCTTCCGCGCTCGCGCGGGCCGCCCCCATGCTGCGCCACGGATTGGCGCAATGGTTCGCGGATGAAGGCCGGGCCTGGTTGCGCGAGCGCTGGCAGCGGGTCGCCTGCTATGATCCGACGCTTAAACCCGTCCCCCCGGATACCCTGCCGTTGGCCGGCTTTTTTCCGGGCGCGGGCCATGTCTATATGCGCGGCTCTTGGCAGGATCCCAACGCCACTTGGGCCTTTTTTGGCTGCGGTCCGCAGTTTGCCGGCCACTCCCGCGATGACGAAGGGCATTTCCTGATCTACAACCGCGGGGCGCTCGTCTCCCGCCAGGGCGGCCAGGGGCATAATGACGACGACTATTACGCCGGCGGCTCGCTCATTTTCAACCTGGTCACCATTTTCGATCCCGCGGAAAAATTTCGCCGCGATAAAAACAACGAGAACGATGGCGGCCTGATGCGCCATGTCTATGCGGGGGGGCCATTTCCCCGGGAGCGCGGCCACCTCACGGCTTTCGAGCATACGCCGAAATACACTTATGCCGCGGCGGACCTCACCAAGGGCTACCATCCCCACAAAACCCGCGAGGTGACCCGCCAGTTCCTCTATTTGCGGGGCGAACGGGAGTTTTTTGTGGTCTTCGACCGTGTGGAAGCGACCCGCCCCGAGTATCGCCGGCATTTCTTTTTGCATCTGCCGTCCGAACCCAAGCTCAGCGGGCAACGTCTGGAGTGGCTCAGCGTCCCGGAAGCCGACGGCGATCAGGCCGTGTTGTCCACGGGGCGCTCCCGCATGTTTCTGCAAACGGTCCTGCCGGCGGGCGCGGAGATGGTGGTGCGCGGCGGCCCGGGGCGGGAGGCCTGGGGGCATCCCTTGGAACCTTCGGCGCAGTATAACCACTCGACCCCGGGCCGCGCCAAGCCGCCGATTTGCCCGTGGCGGCTCGAAGTGGGAGATGCCAGCCACGGGGCGCGCACCCTTTTTCTGCACGTGTTCGAGGTGGCGGAGGAAAACTCGCGAGTTCCGACACCGGTGCAATTCATTCCGCCCGCCGGGGTGAATATCGGCAACCAATGGCGCGTTCAATTCCAGCCCGCCGGGCGGACGGGCGGGGAAATCAACGGCCGCGCCCTGGCAGTTGATTTGCCCGTCCTGAACAAATAGAGGCTGTCCCAAAAGCGATCGGGCTGCGTCCGCGTTAACGTCAGTGAGTCGCTAAGCGCGCTCGCGTCGGCACAAGTTCAGCAGGCCAAACGCAAAGACGCGGAGGCGCAAAGTCGCCGAGAAATAAAATTCGGTTCCTCGATGTTTTCGGTGGAATTGCCGGAAACGAATTACGGTGTATAACGTCAGGCCTGGGGTTTTCGATGGCGCGGTTTCCCCTCACCCCGTCCCTCTCCCTAGGGGAGAGGGAGACC
>Ga0101944_10001253_pt1 | contig 55772 bp, 47 predicted proteins | sample DewCreD2012metaG_FD_75245 | JGI IMG/M metagenome (GOLD analysis project Ga0101944, IMG submission 75245) | Hot spring sediment bacterial and archeal communities from British Columbia, Canada, to study Microbial Dark Matter (Phase II) - Dewar... ...
ACATTGTGGACCCAGTGGACTTCACCCGCAAGGGGATTGATTTTCTTGTCCATTTCGTCCACAAGGTCCACGACATCCAGAGGATAGCACGTAGAATCCGATCTTGACTGCCGAATCCAGGATAAAGCTCGTCCCGGCAAACGGCAGGGGCGTACTGACGCCGAAACAAATGTATGCTTTCGGAAAAACCGCCCACATTTAAAAAAAATTCCCCCTGCCGCGTGGCGCAAATTGTCCAGCCGCCTTTCGTCTTCTATTCACAGGCCGGTCAATTTTTCGAGAAACAATCGGGTCTTACGCGCTTCCTCGATCAAGGCCGGCAATTCGCCCGGCGCAAGACATTCGACGACCAAGGGACCGGAGGCAAACCCGCCCTGCGCCAGCCGCGCCATGACTTTCGGAAAATCCACTTTGCCCGTGCCGGGCGTCACCGAGACGTTTTTTGGCGGAAGATAATCCTTGACGGACATGCCAACAACGATCCCGTCCACCGTCGCCGCGTCGTCCACCGGATCCAGCGCCCCGTCCGAGTAATAGAAAATGTTGCCCGGATCGTACCAAAGGCCGAAGTTCTTTTGCGCCACCCGCTCGACAATCGCGCGGCACTGCGGCCCGGTCGCATTCAGCCCGCCGTGCGGCTTCACGCTGATACCCATTTTCTTTTCAGCCGCGTACGGGCAGCATTCCGCAATGGCTTTGTAGTAGGCGTCGAATACTTTTTGATCGCCGACACCCCCCATCATAAGATCGTCAACACCAATAATCGCGCAGCTATCAATCAGCCTGCGAAGCGCCACGATGCCCGCTTCGAGCGATTCGGCTACCGGAATGTCGCCGCCATATACCGATACGACTTTCAGATTGCGTTTGCGGCATTCTTCGCCAATCGTTTGCGCCTCTTCCGGAGTGGTTTTTACGGAGACGACCAGGCGCGACTCCGATTTCGTTGTCATGAGGCCCGCGTACCGAAAACCGGCTTCCGCGATGGCATCCAGCGCCACGCGATAATCGTGTTGATCCCAGGGACGCGTGTAACAACCTATCCGCCATTTCGGAGCTTCCTTGGTTTCCGACGCCCCGGCGCCCTGCGCAACGGCCCATCCGGCACAACCGGCTACCGACGACTTGAGAAACATGCGGCGTCTCATTTTCATGGCATCTTTCCTTCTGTTGGTCCCGCGCTAATCCATCCGTCAAATTCAACCCCGGGGCATGCGAAGGCATTTGCGAAACAGGCCGTCGTGTAGCGATTCATTGCCGGCGGCCATTTGAAATAAGCAAGCCCGATCGCGTCATTACGCAAATGCCTCATGCGTGTTGCCTCATCCCTTGTGGATTTTTCTCTTCTCGCGGTCGTATACCTGCCGTTCACCGGTTTCAAAGGCGCGGGTCGCCATCAGAATCGCGACGCCATGCTGATAACCGGCCTCCATGGAGGCGTTCGGTTTTTCGCGGCTCCGCAGACACTTGAGCCAATTGAGAAAATGATCATCCATAGGAACGTCTTCGACCGGTTTTTTCCCTCGGATAACACCCTTGTTTTTGCTGCCGCCTTCCGCGGTGAGAACGGGGCTGCTCCAATTGACCATGTCGAGCGTGCCCTGATCGCCGAGAATACGGAAGGTGTTGCTGCCGCCGTTACCGAAGTTGGTCACGTACGACACCATGAACCCTTCGGGATACGTCCATAATGCCTGAACGTGATCCGGACAGGTGAATCCGTACTCGTCCTTCCAGGTGTACGTGCCGCCAAGACACACGGCGCTCGACGGAAATTCGGCGCCCGTGATGTAATGAACGAGATCGATATAGTGGCTGGCGAAACCGGGAACCGGTCCTCCGGAAAAATCGAGGAATCCGTACCAACCGGTAAACTGCACCGAACTGAAGGGGCGCATGGGGCGGTCGTAAAGGAACTCTTTCCAGTCCACGTCTTCTTCCCGGGCGTCTTTCAGGTAGTGATACCAATAAGGCTGCTCGCCGTTGCGGCATTGTTCGATGCGCCCGACTGTGCCCAAAATGCCCGTCTTGTACAATTCGCGGCACCCCGTAAAACTCGGAAGGCTCCGCAACTGCGTGCCTATCTGGCATACGACATGGTTGGCGTTGACGGCGTCGTTGGCTTTTTTCAGCGACTCAAGATCCATCGAGATGGGCTTCTCGCAGTATACGTCCTTTTTGGCTTTCGCCGCCGCTTCAAGATGCAGCGTGTGGACGTGATCCGGTGAGGCAATCATCACGGCGTCAACGTCGTCGAGCGCGACCAGATCCCGGTAGGATACATATTGCCGCGCTTCGCGTCCGTATTGTTCTTTGGCTTTCGCGGCGGCCATCTCGCGCCGGACCCGCCACGGGTCGCAAACGGCCGTAACTTCGATGTTCTGATCCTTGGCGAATGGGTAGATCCCCCCCATGTGCGCGTCAATGCCCCGGCTCCCACAACCGATAAGGCCGATCGAAATACGGTCGTTGGCGCCCTTGACCCGCGCGTAACTTGCCGCGCTCATGCTCATGGCCACCGTTCCCACGGAAGCCGTTTTCAAAAATCCCCGACGCGTCATATCCCTATCTGCCATGCTGCGATCCTCCCGGCAAGCCGTGCCGCCATGAATTGTCCGCGCAACCTTGCCCTTGGCCGTGAGATTGCCGCCGGACCGTCTCAAACCTGCGTGCCGCGTCCGCGGGGAACCGCCCGCGTTCGCTCCGCCATGCCAGAATACGCGGCCCCATGACGCAAATCAACCATCCCGGATTCGTCCGTCGAAACCGGAGTCCTGTTCGCAAGCCACGGAGATCGTGAACTTTGTGGACGAAGTGAACAAAAAAACCTATCTTTCAGGTGAAGCCCGCTTTGTCCACAAGGTCCATGACGTCCAGAAGTTGGAACATAGAACCCGATCTTCCCCGCCGAATCCAGGTTCACGTCCATGGTCTTTCAGGCGGAAAACACAAACTCCCACGGCCGGCCAGGATACACGTCCCGAACGTCCGTTTTTTCGGGGTATGTTATAATTTTAGACGTTACAGGCCACAACACAAGGAAGCCGATTATGAGAATCGCATGGGCAATATTGCCGGTATGTGCGCTGGCAGGGTGCGGCGGCGTCGAGTTGTTGACGGCGACGGCCATCCACGGTGAGTTGCAGGCGCAGAACCTGAAAGCCGTTCAAGGCCAGACCGCCATGGCCGGGGAGATGATGGGCAAGACCAACCTCCAGAGAGCCATCAACGCATATCAGGCCGAAAAAGGGCATTGGCCGCCGTCGCTCGAAGATTTGGCGCCCACTTGGATTCCGGCCATTCCCAAACACGCGGATGGATCGCCCTATGGTTACGATCCTTCCACAGGTCAGATTCTCGACCATCCGGCGCCCGTTGCGTCCGGTCCCACGCCCAATGACCTCCAGAAAATGGCCGCGATTCGCGCCGCGATTGATCAATACGGCCAAGCGATTGGTTACTATCCGCCCTCCTTGCAAGCGCTTGTGCCAACCTATCTGGCCGAGGTTCCCAAAACCGATTCCGGACAGGATTTTTTGTTTGATCCGCAGAACGGCGCGTTGTCCGTTCCGGTTTCGTCAGGAGTGCAACAGACGTCCGGTCCAGCGCCGCGGCCACAGCCGCCGCCTTCGGCGGGCGTGTCGGGCGTGGGTCCGATGGGTGAAGTGATGACCGGTATCGGCATTCAGAACGAACTCAACCGTGGGGGCGGCGGTTCTGCCGTGGATTCCGCCGGCGGTTATTCGCGCCGCAAAATCGGTGACATTGGCAACAATTACGGCCAGCAGCAGGAAAAAGTCATGGACAACCTCGGACTCTAAAAGATTGAGAATAAATCACTGCTGTCCGAAATAGATCCAACACAGGCGCCGAGATAGCAAAGGAGCGCACAGAGGTTGTGAAAAAATGGCGAAACCCGTGGCGTAGACTGTCGAGTCTGCGCAAATAAAATTCTTTTTTTACACTGACTGGATAGTCCGCGCCAGTTGGCTGTGCTTTTTTTACAGACGCCAAGAGTTCGCGCCAAAAGGTTGCACAACAGACGGCCCAGTCTGTACCGTGTGTGGTACCCATTTGCGAAATGGGCTATCCGGTTGTTATCCCGTGTTTCTTGTGTAACTTTGGGCACAGGCGATTGGAGATCCGCGCCCTTGGCGGTGGTTGAATGTTTTCTCAAACAGGCCTTTGTCATCAACAGGCAGGAGGATGGATGCAATGAACGGTTCGACAATAGGACGGCGGGATTTTCTGAAACAGGCGGCCCTGGCGGCGGCGGTCACGGGGGCCGCGGGTTCGACAACGGCCCGGGCGGCCGGGAACGATTCGCTGATAAAGGCCATCCAGATCGGGATGTTGCCCAAGGAATTGTCCGATGCGGACAAGTTCAAACTGGCGAAGGCATGCGGATTCGCGGGTATCGAGGGCGCGCCAATGGACGATCTCGAGGCCGCGAAGAAACTGGGTGAACTGGCCCGGGCCGCGGGCACGCCGATTCATTCGATCTGCCACGGCGGCTGGGACGCGCCGATGTCGGACGCCGATCCCGCGGTCATCGCCAAGGGAACGGCGAAACTCGAAACGACGATGCGCGCCGCAAAGGCCATGGGCGCGGAGGTCGTGCTGCTGGTGCCGGCGGTCGTAAACGACAAGGTGAGTTACGACGCCGCATACGAACGATCGCAGGCGAACATCAAAAAAATTCTCCCGCTGGCCGAAAAACTGGAAATCGTCATCGCGGTCGAGAATGTCTGGAACAAGTTTCTGCTGAGTCCGCTCGAATTCGCACGGTATGTGGATGAGTTTCAGAATCCCTGGCTCCGAGCCTATTTCGACGTCGGCAATGTCGTCGTGTACGGCTGGCCGGAGCAATGGATTCGCGTGCTTGGCAAGCGTATCGTCCGTGTGCATTTGAAAGATTTTAAGCGCGACGGGATGCAGTGGAAAAACCTGCGGGAAGGCGACGTAAACTGGCCGGAAGTCCGGAAGGCTTTCGCGGAAACCGGCTATGCCAGTTATCTGACGCCGGAACTGTCGGGCGGCGACGAGGCCTATCTCAAGGATCTCTCGGATCGCATGGACAAGATTATCGCGGGCCAGTAAATCGAGGCGCCATTCGGCGGCGCACAATAGATGGAATCTGCGCGCCGTTTTCGGATATGATCGCGTTTTATGTGGTCGGAAGCAAGGGTCTGAAGTGCAGGAGTCGAGTATGCGTATGCGAGAGAAAAAAAACCAGGCCGCGCCGGGGGGAATTGAGGAGACGATCGTCCTGTCCCGGAATGCCGATGCGGCGAAAAGGCCGGGGAAAAAATCTTCCCGCCGGGATTTTCTGATGACGACGGCGGGCGCGGGAGCCGGCATGCTGTTCGCCAGCAAAGCGTTCGCCCAGGAAGCCGCGGCGGCGGCCGCGCCACCGGTGGCCCCGGCTATTGTTTCGCCGGAATCGAAAGCCACCCAAGTCAATATCGCGTTGATTGGAGTTGGCGCGGAAGGACAGGTCCTGATGGACGCCGCGCTTCGTATTCCGGGGATCCGCTTCAAGGCGGTTTGCGATATCTGGGAATACAGCCGCCGGCGCGGTTCGGGCATGCTCAAGAAATTCGGACATCCCGTCAACGCCTACGTTGATTACCAGGAACTGCTCGCAACGGAAACGGACATAGACGCGGTCATTGTGGCGACGCCCGAATTCGTGCATGCCGAACACAGCATCGCGGCGATGAAGGCCGGTCATCATGTCTATTGCGAAAAAGAAATGTCCAACGATCTCGAAAAGGCGCGCCAGATGGTGATCGCCTCACATGAGACGGGCAAACTGCTGCAAATCGGCCATCAGCGCCGCAGCAATCCGCGGTATCAGCACGCGATCAACCGGCTGGTGCATGAGAACAGGTTGCTGGGCCGCGTGACGCATGCCTATGCGCAGTGGAACCGGTCGAAGAGCGCCAGCCAGGACCTCGGCTGGCCCAAGCAATATGAAATTGACCCGGCCACGCTTGAAAAATACGGATACGCCTCCATGCACCACTTCCGGAACTGGCGCTGGTACAAGAAATACGGCGGCGGGCCGATGGTGGATTTGGGTTCCCACCAGATTGACATCTTCAGCTGGGTCTTCGGCGTGACGCCGCGGGCCGTGTATGCGTCGGGCGGCGTGGACTTCTATCTGAACCACGAGTGGTACGACAACGTGTTGTGTATCTATGAATACGAAAATGCGGAAGGTATTGCCCGCGCGTTCTACCAGGTGCTCACGACAACCAGCCACGGTGGGTTCTACGAGCAGTTCATGGGCGAGGACGGCACATTGGCCATTTCCGAAGTGCCGCAGCGGGGCGATGCGCTGTTGCGCGAAACCGGCGCGCCGGACTGGCAGCCTTTCGCCAAGCAGGGTTTGCTGGCGCCGATGATTACGGCGGCGGCTCCGGCGGCCAAATCGAAGGATGTGGCCGTGGACGTTCGCGTCTCGGCGCTGCCGGATTCGTGGCCGCTGCCCATCCAATTCAACAAGCCCCCGCACCAGGCGCACCTCGAAAACTTCTTCGATGCCATCCGCCTGGGTACCCCGCTGAGTTGTCCAGGGGAAATCGGTTACGAGACCGCCGTGGCGGTGCTCAAGGTCAACCAGGCAGTCGAAATGGGCCAGCGGCTCACATTCGCGCCGGAGGAGTTCAAGGCTTGAGCAGGAAGTATGCGCCGACGGCGGCCGTGGCGCTGCTTTGCGCCATGGCCATGATGGCGGTGGCCGCACCGCCCAAAAAACACGTGTTGGTGGATGGCAGCCGAGCGCGGCCGGTCCACCTGATCCCACTCTATGACGACATGGGCCAGAAAATCCTTCCAACGGACAATCCAGCCCAGCCGTTTTCTACCCAGGCGACCTGCGGCGATTGCCACGAATATGACAAAATCGCCACGGGCTGGCATTTCAACTCGACGGCCGGCAACGTGCTGCCGGGCCGCCCCGGTGAACCTTGGGTCATCGCCGACGAAGACGCCGCCATCCAGTTACCGGTATCGTACCGGGGATGGCCGGGCACATGGCATCCCGCCGACGCAGGCCTGACCTATTGGGAATTCACGAAACGCTTCGGCCGGCACATGCCCGGAGGCGACATGGGCGACCGCGAGGATCCGCAATTGGATCCGAAATCGCGCTGGGAAATTTCCGGCCATCTCGACATCAACTGCCTCGCCTGCCATCTGGCCGCCAACGAACTCAACCAGAGCGAATGGGCGGTTCAGATCGGACGTGAGAATTTCCGCTGGGCCGCCACGGGCGCCAGCGGGATCGGCATCGTGAAGAACATGGCGTCGCGTCTGCCGGACTATTTCGATTTCATGAACGGTCCGAACCGCGACAATTCGTGGGCCGCTGCGCCCGAAGTGAAATACCAATCCCACTTTTTCAATGAAAAGGATTGCGTTTTCTTCGATGTGACCGACAGCCCAACCGTGGACCACTGTTATTTCTGCCACTCGACGGCGCCGGCTGATCTTGACAAGACCGCGCTCTGGGAATCCGATCAGGACGTCCACATCGCCGCAGGACTACGCTGTACCGACTGCCACCGTAATGGCCTGTCGCACGATATCGTACGCGGATACGAAGGCGAAGAGCACGCGGGCAATGCCGGTTCGCTCACCTGCCGCGGATGTCATTTGGGCGACGCATCGGCTTCCGGCGTCGAAAAACTGGGCGGACGTCTCGGCGCGCCGCGCCCCCTGCATAAGGGATTGCCGCCGGTCCATCTCGAAAAAATGACCTGTACGGCATGCCATTCCGGCCCATGGCCGGATGCGGAAACAACGGGACGAGTGCGCACGGCCCGGGCCAACCGCTTGGGCATTCACGGCCGCGCCCAATGGGACATGACGGTTCCGTACATTCTGGCGCCGGTGTTTATCCGCCAGGATAACGGCGTCATCGCGCCGCATGAAATGATCTATCCGGCCTTCTGGGGATTCCTTGCGGACGGCGGAATCAAGCCCCTGCTGCCGGAAGCGGTCAAGCCGTTGATTGACGCATTGCGCGAAGCGGAAGCCAAGGCGGCCCAAGAGGCGGCCGCGCCCGTCGCGGAAGCCACGCCGGAAGAACAACCGGCCGAAGCCGGAACGCCAACCGATGCGCCATCCGGCGAAGCAGACCCAACTGCGGCCACCGAAGCGACGGAGGCGACAGGTGGCGAGGGCGAAGGCGAAGGGGAAGGCGAAGCAACGTCTGAAGAAGCCGTGGAAGAGCCGGAAGAACCTCCCGCGCCGCCGTTGAATGCCACGCAGATTGCCGCGATTCTTGGCCAATTGGCGGAGCAAGGCAAAGGCGAGCCGGTGTATGTGGCCGGCGGCAAACTGTATCGCGTTTCGGGCGGCCAACTGGCGGCTTCGGATCATGAATCGGCCAAGCCGTACGCATGGCCGTTCGCACATGATGTGCGCTCGGCCCGGCAATCCCTCGGCGCCGGCGGCTGCACCGATTGCCATTCGGAGAAGAGCGGATTTTTCAATGCCCGGGTAATTGCCGGGGCGCCGGCCGATCCCGGCCCGCCCGTCGTGACCCGAATGCACGAATTCGAACGGCTGGATCCGAAATTCCTGACGTTGCTCGAAGAAGGCGTCGAGCACTGGAAAATTTATCTTGCGCTGGCGGCGGTCTTTGGCGCTTTCCTGATTTTCGCCCTGCTGCATTATGGGTTGATGGGTCTTGAAGGCCTGTTCCGCGGCTTTGCGGCAACAGGAGAGAAAAAAGGCTGAAGCCAGAAGGATTCAGGATGAAAGGGTGAACAAGGAAAAATGAAAACCATTATCCGCGGCATCCATTTCCTTACATGGCGACTATAAATATCCGGTTACTAACTACCGCGAGGTTGTGAATAAATGACGAAACCCGTGGCACAGATTGTCGAGTCTGCGCAGGCATACCGAACACAGACTGGGCCGTCTGCGCCACGCGGCCGGGCTATTTTGCACAGGTTCTGACTACGGAGTACAGATTACTTTTTTTGAAGGAAGCGTTCGATGTTTCGATTGATTGCTCTCATTGGGATAGCGGCGACCGTTGCGGCGGTTCTCGGCCATTTTGTGCTATTCGGACCGAAACGGCTGAGCGACCCGAAGCAGCCGCGTCAAATACAGCGTTTCCGGTTCTGGGAACGGTTTATCCATATTGCAACCGTGGCCGGTTTTCTGGGCTTGGCCGTCACGGGGTTCTATAGCGTGCTTGCCCTGGGAAGCCCTCTTCAGGGCTGGTGGTGGCTGATTCACGCCTCGGCGGCCCCTGTGTTTGCGATCGCGCTGACCCTGATGGTCGCCACATGGGCGAAAGACGGCGTCTTTGTGTCTTTCGACTGGGAATGGGCGCTGAAATTCGGCGGCTACCTCGGTTTTGGCAAACATCCGCCGGCCGGTCGCTTCAATGCCGGCCAGAAGGCCTATTTCTGGATGGCGGCGCTGCTGGGCACGATTGTGCTGTTGACGGGTTTGGGCCGTATGTTTCCCGTGTTCGATGCGGAAGGGCAGGATATCGTATACCAGACGCATCGTTACGCCGCGTTGTTGTTCGTTCTGGCGGGCATCACGCACTTGTATCTCGGCACCATCGCGAATCCCGGCACCCTGGGCGCGATGATGTTCGGCAAGGTCAGCCGGGTTTGGGCCGAAGAACACCATCCGCAATGGTGGGAAACCATCGCGCCGGAAAGCAAGTCAAAAAAATAATTTCCGCCCCGTTCCTGTGAATAACGGCGGCCGGTTTTCGTCCATAATGAACGCCGGGCGTGTAATAGAAACAGGCTGGTTCGCGCGAAGCGAACCGTTGAACAATGCGCGAAAGCGCGCGACATAACGCGGGACGGCATACTGAAGTGGCCGTCCGCATGCAAGAGGAGAAAGCAATGAGCAAGCGTATGTGGTATGTGGTGACAGCGGCGGTGGCAATGGCGTTCGCGGCAGGCGCGATAGTTCCGGTCTTTGCGGAGGACATGGCCCCATTGGATATCAAACTGCCGAAACCGATGTTCGTCGGCACGCCGAAAAACATAACCTCCCCGAACCTCGAAAAAACCACCGGCGAAAAAAGGCCTCCCTTCATGGCGCCGAAAGACGTGACCAATGTGGCCGCCGGCAAGGAGTGCACCGCCAGCGATTCCGAACCCATCATTGGCGATCTGCCGATGATCACCGACGGCGACAAGGAAGGCGCGGACGGATCCTTCATCGAATTCGGCCCCGGCGTCCAATGGGTGCAGATTGACCTCGGAAGCCCGCAGGAAATTTTCGCCATTCTCGTATGGCATTATCACTCCCAGGCCCGCGTGTACCGCGACGTCATTGTGCAGGTCTCCGACGACAAGGATTTTGTCAAGGACGTCAAGACCGTTTTCAACAACGACCACGACAACACCGCCAAGATGGGCGTCGGGAGCGACAAGGAATACATCGAGACCAGCGAAGGCCGCCTGATTGACGCCAAAGGCGTCAAGGGCCGCTATGTCCGCCTGTATTCGAACGGTAACACCTCGAATGACATGAACCACCTCATCGAAGTCGAAGTGTACGGGCGCCCCGCCAAATAAGGCCGTACGGATTCTTCCTTTCGGCATGGCGCGGACATATCGTCTGCGCCATGCCTGTTTACCGGCGCCGCCGGTTATCGCGAAGGAAGCAGCGTCAAAGGCCAATCCGCGGGCAGGGAGAGGAGCATGTCCCAGACAAGTTCCGGGTCGTGCCCCACGTTTCGGTTCCAATTCGTGGCCCAGACGATCTTGCGCCCGTCGCGCGTAATGCTCGCCTGGGTCTCCTCCCAATAGCCTCCGTGCGTGCCATGGACCTGCGCGAGATAAAAGGCCCGCGGATGGGCCCGGTCGAGCGACACGAGGACGATTTTCCGGTCGAGCCAGTTCTGCTCGGCAAGCCCCGGTTCGGTATTCGTCGAAACAACGGCATAGCCGGGATAATTGCATGAGATGTGAACGCCGCTGTTCAGTCCGAGCGGATCGCCCGCGTAATACAGGCGCACGAGCGGCACGCGGTTCGTGCCGGAATAAGAACCGCCTGTTTCGAGGATGGGCTGTGTCGCCCAGTCTATCGGAATCAAATCAATGAAGTCCGTCCGGTTATTCTGCATGACGACGACTTCGTTTCCGTCGCTGTCGAGGCCGACATCGGCATGGGCCGTGGTGAAATCGAGCCGGTGGAACTGCGAGAGATCGCGCGTGGCCATCGTCAGTCCCGCCAGATTGCCCCCGTTCGGGTCGAGTCCGCCGATAAGCGCATAGGTCCCCTTCGGCGACATGCCCACCCAGTCAATATCGGACTCCGCCGCCGAAAGGATGCGGATCGCAATGACCAGGTCCTGATCGCGATCCCACGTAAGCATCGCCCGGAAACGGTAGTCGTCCCGCGTGCCGCGCATAAGGAACGCCCAATAACGCATATCCTGCGACGGTTCGCCTTCGTCTGCCATGGTAATGCAGTAAATGTCGGGATTGGACTGCAGGAATGGACTTGTTACCGGGTCTTGAGTGAAATCCTTTACAACGACGGCCGTTTCGGGATCACGCACGTCTACCGCGACAAGCGCAAGGTCCCGGATGGCCCAGAGGATGTTGGCATCCTGCGGGTCCCATCGCGGCTCGGCAAGGTTGAGAGTGGCGACGTAATTCTCCGGGCTGTCGTAGGGAACACAGTCCGTCCGGTAGACACGCCAGTCGCCTTCGGGAAAATACGTCAGGACGATCAGGCTCTGGTCCGCGTTGAACGGATCGTGCCGGGAGTACTCATGCCGCAGGCTCAACGTTTGTGTTATGCGCTGCTGCGACGTGTGCAATTCGGCGTCAACGATGATCTGGCCGGGAACGGGAAGGGCGGCGGTCTGAAGCGGAAATCGCGGGTTGTCGCCCGATAGCGGATCGGGGATTTCGATCAGCGGCCCCTCGCTTTCGTCGTTGCCGGGTTCCGTGCATACGCCCTCGGCAACGATCGGTTCGTTGGCGATGAAAGTGTCCTGTCCGTATCGCGTCACGATGCGCAGGCGCGGCGTATAGGTCCCCGGCATTTCATACCGATGCAGGGGGTTCGGCTCGTTGGCCGTTTCCCCGTCGCCGAAATCCCATTCCCACGCCGTAATCGGCGCATCGCCGGCCAGCGACGTGTTCGTAAACTGCACATCGAGCGGAGCCGGGCCGCTCAACGGCGCCGCCGTGAACGACGCCACGGGTCCACGGTGCCTCGGACAACCGGACAACCCGGGAACCAGCAACAAAATCAAACCGGTAAAAGCCAGCGACGAACACGCGCATTTCCGGATGATACCGCTTTGGATCGAATGCCGGAATCCTGCAATGAAATCGAACATGGCCGCCTCGCATCGCCGATTGCAATATCGGCCCCGTTATCAAACACGAACTTCGGGAAATCCATTTACTATGCAGATCGCTTTCCCCCATGGCCGTTGGGTCTGGCATGAGGGACGCGCGCTTATTCGTTTTCGTCGAGGATCACGAATTCCACACGCCGGTTTTTCGCCCGGTTTTCGGGGGTGTCGTTGGGGGCGACCGGGCGGTATTCGCTGTAACCGCCCGCCGAAAGCAATTCCGGCGGCAACTGGTATTGATTGATCAGATAGGCGATTACAGACGACGCGCGCTCGGTGGACAATTCCCAATTGGACGGATACCGCGCGGTGTGAATCGGCACGTTGTCCGTGTGGCCTTCAACCCGGACGGGTTTCTTGGCCTCGCCGATAATCCGCGCGACCTTGCCCAGCAGCGGAAGCGATGCCGGAGTCGGCGTGGCGCTGCCCGGCTCGAACAACAGCGAATCGGACATCCGCACGAACAGTTTCGTCCCGCCGGGGCTGGTGCTGATGGTAATGGCGTTTTCGAGATTTTCCTTGGCGACGAGATCCATGAACTCGGCTTGCAGTTTCTCGATGGTTGGCGTGAGGTTTTTCCCTTCCAGCGCGCCCGGTCCGCCCGGAGTAGGCTTGGGCGTTTTTTCCAGGCGCGTGGTCGGCTGCGTGCCCCGGCGCCCCCCGCCGCCCGGCATCGGCACGGGCGTTCCCGCGGGCGTGTGGAAGGCGCTGCTCAGGGAGGCGCTCAGCGCCTGGAACCGGGCCGTGTCGGCTTTGGAGAGCGAATACATGACGACGAAGAAAACCATCATGAGCGTAATCAAGTCCGCATAGGTCAGCAGCCATCGCTCTTCGTTTTCATGCGCTTCTTCGCGCGAACGTTTACCGGCCACCGTGCATTCCTTTGCCGCTTACTTGGCCTCTTTTACCGGCGCCTTCACGTGCAGCCTGGCCCACATGCTTTCATCAATGTACGACTTGAGTTTTTCCTGGACCACGCGGGGATTGTCGCCGGACTGGATCGAAACCAGTCCTTCCACGATCACGAGGCCAATCTGAGTTTCCTCTTTGGCCACCAACAGCATCTTCTTGCCGATGGGCAGTATGACGAGATTGGCGCTGGCGACGCCGTAGAAGGTCGCCATGAACGCGACGGCAATCGAGGGGCCCAGTTCGCTGGCGTTTTCCAGGTTGCCCATCACGAGGATCAAGCCCATGACCGTTCCGATGATGCCCATGGTCGGCGCGAAACCGCCCGCCGTGGACCAGATGCCCGCCATGGTTTTGGCGCGTTCCTCGAAGGTGTAGAGTTCCGTGGTGAGCATATCGCGCAGCAGCGCCGGCTCCGTGCCGTCCACGATCAAACCGACGCCGCGCTTCAGCAGCGGGCTGTCTATGGGAATCGGGTGGTTTTCAAGAACCAGCAGCCCCTCGCGGCGCGCCAGCGTGGCCAACTCGCCAAACATCTCGAAGAGGTCCGGAAATTCGACGCTACGCTTCTTGAACGCCGATGACGTCGCCGAGATAAGCGACTTGATTTCGTTCATCGAATAACATGTCATGGTGGCGCCGATTGTGCCGCCCAGAATAATGACAAGGGCGCTTGGGGCAATCAGCGACGAGGGCGGCAATCCTTCTTCGATGCCGGCGCCCACCACCAGGACGATACCCAGGATGATTCCGATTATACTGGTCGGATCCATGAATGGTTCTTCCTCGTCTCCTGCCTGTTCCAACGTACAGGCATTATCCGCACTGGCTCAAAGTAATGTCAATCGGCAACCAGAACGATTTCTCCCGTCTCCGCCGATTCCACCGCCGCCAGCGATACCGCCAGGCTTTTCATCGCGTCGGCGTAACGGCTGCGAACCTTCGAGAAATCGCCGGTTTTCACCGCTTTGACGAACGTTGCGTCAATTTTCGGCGACGTGTCGGCCTGGATCACCTCGGTCTTGGTCTCGCCGCCCACTTTCCGGATGATCGCCATCTTCTCGTAATCAATCTTCAGCCGGAAATCCGTCGTGAAAATGTCCAGCAACACCTCGAACATGTAGTTGACCTGGCACGAACACACAAAGGAGCCCGGCACTCCGGATTCGAACTGCATGAGCAGTGTGGTCGCGTCCCAGATATTGTAATCGTGCAATTGAAGCCCGGCCGCCTGGTTCGACACCGACCCCTTGCCCAGCGCGCTCGCGTCCAGTTTGTCCGCCGTGACCACCGCCCCCTGCCGTTTCGTTGCGCACACCCATTCCACATCGCCGAGCAGAAATCGCATCAGGTCGATCATGTGCGTGGCCTGCTCGGTAATCTGTCCGCCCGACAACGCCAGCCGCGTGTACCAGCCGCCGATGGCGCCGCAGACGTAATGCCCTTGGACCATGTTTACGAAGGCGCCGTCCAGCATTTCCTTCGCGCGGTCCATGATGTCAAGGTACCGAATCTGGTAGCCGACGCAGGTGCCGATTCCCCGTTTTTCGACGCGCTCCGCAATGTCCACGGCGAGATCCCATGTCGTCGCCAGCGGTTTTTCCACGAAAAACGGCAATCCCTTGTGAATGACGTCTATTTCCGGTTCCCCATGCTGGTACGGCGGCACCGAGATGTAACAACAATCCAGTTTTTCTTCTTCCAGCATGATTTTATGGCTGGCGTAGGGTGTTGCGCCGTGTTTTTCCGCCGCCGCTTTGGCCTTGTCGAACGCGAGATCCGTTACCGCGACAACCTTGGCGTCCGGAACGTCCCGCAACATATCCATGTGCCAATTCGCATTGCCGCCCGCACCGATAAATCCAATTCGCACCGCCATGATTATCTTCTCCGATTACGATTGTTGACCTGTGATTTCTCTAACGCTTCTTCTCGTTCCAACCACCAACCCGCAATCACCTGCTACTTCTTCAGCCGTTTTCTCAGCCATGTCGGCAGATTCATATCGTCGTCTTGCATGCCGCCGGCGCGCTGGGGGGATGGTTCCGGTTCCGGTTCGTTACCCGCCCACACCGTCGTGGACACGCCAGCCTCGACGGTGTCCTTGTTGTTCACGGCAAACTCGATCTGCGTGCCGGGTTTGACGGGCGCGGGATCCGGCGGGGAAACCGGCTTGGCGGGGGCCGGCGTGAACACGGGCGGTTCGGCCGGCGCGGCCGCATGCGTTTCCATCGCCGCCGTCACAAGCCCTTCGTCCGAATACTCCGAGGCCATGTCCGGATCGAATCCCGCCGCGATCACCATCACTTGAAGTTCGGGGCGTTCTTCCTCGCTGACCACCGCGCCGAATATGATCCGCGCTTTCGGATGCGCGGCTTTGCGCACGGTCGAGACCGCCTCTTCCATCTCGCGCATGCCGATGTCGCGGCCGCCGGTCACGTTCACGATGACGCCGCGCGCGCCCTGAATGTTCGACTGTTCCAGCAGCGGGCAGACGATGGCCTCCTGCGCGGCGCGCACGGCCCGGTTCTCGCCCTCGGCCACGCCGATGCCCATCAGCGCGCGTCCGCCGATTTCCATCACGGTGCGCACGTCGGCGAAATCCACGTTGATCAACCCATGCACCGTAATCAGATCGGTAATGGCGCGCACCCCGTTGTGCAGAACTTCGTCCGCCTGCTGGAACGCGTTCAGAAACGAAATTTTGTTTTGTCCGAGCGCGGCGACGCGGTCGTTGGGCACAACGATGAGGCTGTTGACCTGTTCTTCGAGCAATTTGAGTCCTTCACGGGCGTTTTCCATGCGCTCGATACCCTCGAACGAAAACGGCAGCGTCACGATGGCCACGACGAGCGCGCCGGTGCTCTTCGCAATTTCGGCCACGACCGGTCCCGCACCCGTGCCCGTGCCGCCGCCGAGACCCGCCGTCAGAAAGACCATGTCGGCGCCTTTGAGCGCCTCGGAAAGCCGATCGCGATCCTCGATGGCGGCGGCCCGGCCGATATCCGGCTTGGCGCCCGCCCCGAGACCGTGGGTCGTTTCAAGGCCGATTTGCAGCCGGCGCGGCGCGGGCGAATTCTGAAGCGCCTGCGCGTCCGTGTTGACCACAATGAACTCGACTTCGCGCAATCCCGCCGCAATCATGCGGTTCACAGCGTTGCCGCCCCCGCCGCCCACGCCGCAAACTTTGATAACCGCGCGTTGCGCAAACGTCGTGAACTCGTCCGACATCCCAATCGTTGTCATAGCCAATGTCTCCCGGTTCTTGCTATCGTAATCCTAGACCTGAAGCCTGGGGCCCAAAGTCTCTATTTGCATGCCACATCATTTCCAAACCGCAAATCGAGATAACTCTTGCACCGCACGGGCTTTGTCTGCGAACGCCAGAATATGTCGAGTTTGCGGGCCTGCTTCTCAAAGTTGTCGCGTCCCCACCGGATCTCGAATTCGAGTTCGTTGCAATACATGCAAAGCCGGTTTTCCTGGGCGGCGGATATTTCCGAAACGGTCACCTCGCGCGACATAGCCGTCTGGCTGAAGGCGCGCCAGACCGCCAGCGCGCAGGCCACCGGGTTGTTGTCGAGTTTCTTGCCGGGTTCCACATAACCCAGTCCGTCCGCATTCGTGATAAAGGGCCCCGGATGCGGCTTGTCCGGTTCGAGTTCCCGCAGCACGTTGCATTCATCGTCCACCTCGAACAGCCGGTTGTTCACCATCAGGGTCGCCAGTGCCGTGCGTTCCTCGATGGCAATCGAAACGCACCCCGGAAAATGCCGCTTCACCTTGCATTCGCGCACATACGGCTCTTTCAAGATCCGCGCGCGGATGGCCGCCGTATCGAGAAACAGCGTGCCATCCGCATTCGTTATGCCGGACAACTGGATGATCGTTTCGTCCGCCAGTTTGTTGGCGCCCTCGACCCGGATTGTCCGCACGCGGAATTCCGGGGCTGTTCTCAAGTAATAGACGCCGCCGCCGATGAAGGTCCCGATGAGCGCCAGGCACGCCAGCGTTTCGAACAACCGGAAAGGCCAGCGCGCCGTCAGCGGTTTCGGATTCTCCTTGGGCAGCCGTTTGCGTTTGGGGGACGAGGGTTTCATGTACGCGCCAATTCCCACAACAACGGTTCGGCAATGCGGTTGATGTTTCCGGCGCCCAGCACGAGCACGACGTCGCCCGGTTCGAGATCCGGGGCGATTTGGGCCGGCACGGCGTACATGTCGCGAATCAGCGAAACATGCGCCGCGCCTTGTTCGCGCGCCGCCTCGACCACGATGCTTGAATCAACGCCCGGCATCGGCTCCTCGCGGGACGGATAGATGTCGGTCACGATGGCGCGGTCCACCGAAGCCAGCACGCGGGCAAAATCGTCCCGGAAGAATTTCGTCCGGCTGTAAAGATGCGGCTGAAACACCACGACAATCCGCTTCGGCTCAGTCCATCGCACGGCTTCCAGCGTGCTCGCGATCTCCGTCGGATGATGCGCGTAATCCTCGACGACCAGCACCCCGCGCGCTTCGCCCCTGACTTGCAGCCGCCGCTGGACCCCGTCGAACAATTTCAAACCGTCGGCGATCATGCCGAAACGCATGCCGAGGCACAGGCCCACCGTGCAGGCGCCCAGCGCATTGCGGACATTGTGCATCCCGATCGCATTGACTTCCAGCGTGCCCAGACGGCCGGCCGCCGGCAAGCGGGCGTCATGCGCCTCGACATCGAAACGGGTGCGCAAATCCGACAGTTGCACCGCCTTGGAGCGGGACGGGTCCGGCACGGCCAGCCGAATATTTGATCCGCGCACCGCCGCGCCTTCTTCGATCCCATAAGGAATGCACACACTTTCGATTTTCGGAATCACCGCGCGGATATTTGGATCGTCCCAACAGACAACCGAGTAGCCGTAAAAGGGAATCCGGTTGCAGAAATCCACAAAGGCCCGCTGAATGCCGTCCAGCGTCCCGTAATATTCGAGATGTTCCGCGTCTATGCTCGTGACCACCGAAATCGTCGGATGCAGCCGGAGAAACGAGCCGTCGTGTTCATCGGCCTCCGCGACGAGATAATCGCCCGTTCCCCAGCGGGCATTCGTTCCGCTGCGGTGCAGGATGCCGCCCACGATGCTCGTCGCGCCGATGTTGGCGCGATCCAAAAACGCGCTAATCATGGATGTCGTCGTCGTCTTCCCGTGTGTGCCCCCGACCGCCACCGCGTTCGGCTTCAGACGCATCAGGTCCGCAAGCATATCGCTGCGATGAATCACCAGCGTGCCGCGCGCACGCGCCGCCACCACTTCAGCATTGTCCGGTTTCACGGCCGCCGACACCACGACGATGCCCGCATCGCCGATGTTCGACGCCGCATGGCCTTCATAAAACCGCAACCCGTACGCGGCCAGACGATCCGTTATTTCCGTCGCTTTCAGATCCGATCCCGAAACATCGTAGCCGAGGTTCAGCAGGATTTCGGCAAGACCGCTCATGCCGATACCGCCAACCCCGACGAAATGGACCCGGCGCTTCAATCCATTCACCCGCGGCACTCCCCATATATTGTATTGTTGCGAAGTATACCACAGCGCACACCACAAGATAAAGGGCAATTTGGCAAGGGGCAATTTGGCGAGGAATAGGGTGTGGGGCCGTATTTTTCCACCCGTTCGCGGCCGGGAGGGCAAGGATGAGGAAAAGAATTCGAGCCGGTTGCGCTGTAGATTGTGAAAGCTGGCCGACGGCATGGTCCGGTCATCTCAATCGGGTTGGCGCGGGGTTATGAGAGCGTCCCGCACGCGCGCGAAAGCCTGGACGCGTACTTCACGTTTTACAACGGGGAACGCCCGCACCAGGCCCTGAACAACGCCACGCCTTGGCAATGCCATTATGCGGGGGCCCGGTCATGAACGCCCGCAGCCACGTATTGAAAGGAACCGCCAGGTGTGCTAGAGTGGGTTTGCCGAAAAGAGAACGGAAGGGAGCAGTCCACACCTCCGAGTTCTGGCCGTTCCTTTCTGTTCGAATAGGTGGGTGGAATGGTGGTACGGACGGACATCACCACCTTAATCTACCCCAAATCGTGTCCAAGAGGTGGGGATCACCTCACAGCATAGGCCTGGATAGGCTTTACCACCTGACATTCGGCGGTTGTCTCGTTTGGATTTTCCCAATCGTATTTTCGATAACGAAAAAGGGCATCGCTCTGCTGCCGTTTCATGGTATAATCGCAGCGGAGAACACCGTAAAATGAAAAATACTCGGGAGCCGGATTTTCTGGAATGCAAGACGTTGTGGATTTATTTTCGCGAGGGGCTGCGCCGCGCAAACGCGCGCCGGCCGGCAAGTTTTTATCTTTTGCTGGCCATTCCCGTGGCGCTGGTCCTTGGCGCGCATATTTTGGAAATGCGCGATAATCCCCGCCAGTTCGTTTTTTACATGGCCCTTTTCTTCGGTTTCTTTTTCGTGGTGCTGCACCGGGCCATCGTTGACTTCATCGAAATAGCCCGAAGACATTTCTTCGATTCGGAAGCCCTGTTCCGCACCACGTTGGGCGAAACGGAATTTGTCACGCGGCTCGGCGAGTCGGTGGACGAACGCCGACAGCCCTGAGGGCCGGACGCGTCCGTGGCCGGGCATTCCATGGCGGGGGTGATTGTTTCATGAAACGCCTGATCTTGAATCCGCGGGAGGAACGGCGCCTGTTGCGCGGCCACGCATGGGCCTACCGCAACGAATTCGCCTCGATACCCGAATGCGATGACGGCGAAACGGTGGATGTCTACACGGCGGACCGCCGTTTCGTGGGACGCGGCTTTTACCAAGCCGCGGGAGGCATTGCGGTGCGCATCATGGCGCGCCACCAGGCCGACACGGGCGCGGTCTGGATTCGTGAACGCATTGCGGACGCCCGCGCTTTCCGGGATCGCCTTTTTCCCGATGAAACCGTCTATCGCTGGGTATTCGGCGAGAGCGACGGCCTGCCGGGACTGGTGGCGGATCGGTATGGCGCCGCCGTGGCGGTCGAAAGCGGCTGCGCGTTCTATGCGCGGCATTTCGGCGCGATCGCGGATGCGTTCATGGCCCATGAGGGAATTGAAGGCGTCCGGCTGGCGATGGCCGATCGAACCGTTTGCGCGGGGACAGTGCCCGATCCGTTTGAAGTGGACGTGGATGGAATTCATGCGCCGGTATCCTTTGAATCCGGCCAAAAAACGGGTCTTTTTCTGGATCAACGGACCAATTGGCCGTTGATCCGGCGTTTTGCGAAAAGCGCGCGCGTGCTCGACGGGCATTGCTACCGGGGCATGTGGAGCGTCCATGCCGCCTTGGCCGGCGCCCGCGAGACGCTGGGCGTGGACACTTCGCCGCCGGCGATCGAGGCCGCGCGCCGCACGGCGCAACGCAACGGCGTCGCGGAACGCTGCCGTTTCGATATCGCTGATATCGCGGAAGTCCTTGCACGGAACGAGCGATACGACGTCATCGTGCTGGATCCGCCGGCGCTCGCAAAGTCGCGCGGCCAGGAAGAACGCGCCCTTGGCCTGTATCAGGCGTTGAACAAGGCCGCGATGCAGTCGCTGGTTGAAGACGGCATCCTGATCACGTCCTCGTGCTCGCATTTCGTGCGGCCGGAGACCTTTCTCGACGTATTGAAACGCGCGGCATGCGCCGCCCGGCGCAATGCATGCCTGATCGAAATGCGGGGCGCCGCGCCCGATCACCCGGTGCTGCTCGCCATGCCGGAAACCGCCTATCTCAAGTGCGCCGTGCTACGCATCCAATAGCGGTTTTTTTGGATTCGGCAAACGACTTTCGAGTCCTGTGCACAAGCGGTGGTCGTCGTGAACCTTATGGACGAAATGGACAAAAAACCAATCCCTTTTCGGGTAAAGTCCACCGTGTCCACAAGGTCCACGACGTCCAGAGGATAGCACGTAGAATCCGATCTGGACTGCCGAATCCAGGGTTATTTGTTTCGGGGACGCATGCGCGCCGCCATGAGTTGCGTCACGACGGCGTTGACCACCTGCACCGGCGGCATCCCCGCGGGAAATCCTCCGGTCGCGCCGGCCGCTTTCGCCGCCTCGTTCACACCCGGATCCCCGCCGTTGTAGAGAAAAATGGGAAGCGCCGCGAAACCGTGGCTCATCCGGATAATCCGGGCCACCGGCAAACCGCCCAGTTCGCCCAAGGCCGCGTTGATCAAGAGCGCGCCCGGCGGCATGAAGCGCAACCGCGCAAACGTATCCACGATGTCCGTGGAAATGAATGTTTCATAGCCGCGTCCCTGCAGGATACGGCGGATTTCGCGGGCCAGTCTTGGTTCGGAATCGAAGATCAGGATGGTCTCCGCATGGGCGGAACGCACGCCCGTCCGTTCGAGCACCATCGCGATATAGAAGGCCACGTTGCTTTCCACGCCGATTTGGCCTTCCATGAATTCGCAGCCCAGATAGAACATTTCGCCCACAGGCAGGACGTTGCGCACTTCGCACTCGACCCGTTCGACCGGACAGCCATCTGGCAATACAAAGGACAGCAAAAAAGCCGTATTCACCGGAATGGAGGCTTTCGTAAAAATCCGGCATCCCCCGATACTGAGGTCCACGACCGTCCCCGGAACCTCGCCTCCCCCGGTGAACAGGCTGCACGGCGATTCGATCTTGACGCGCTCGAATTGCCGGAAAACCACGACTTTGAATTCGCGGGGCCACTCGACCCGGCAATAGGCGTTATGGGCGCGCGTCTCCCAGTCCAGCACCAGCGAATCGAACGCGCAGGCCTTGCCGTCGCGAACAAAACGGATGACGCAGGGCTGGTTTTCGCGAATGGCCGCGAAATGCGGACCGATGCGCGGTCGGTCCACCAGCACGTAGGAAAGCCTGCGCCAGCCGCGAATCACGCTGCTATACCGGGGAGCGTCCTTCACGAAAGGATCTGAATGAAATGCAATGGGACATCCCACCTGCAAATACGGCTCGATATCCTGCTCGGCGCTCATGGAGACCTCACTCCTTGTCCCGCTGTGCCGCGAAGCGTCCCAAAGGGCTGCCGCGCGAATGGCCAAGTCACTGCTCCCGGTATTTATACCACGGTTTTGACGGGTTTGTCATCCAGAAGCCAGGCGAAACGTCATTGTTGAAACGGCAGATAATCCTGGAGGCAATCGAAAAGGACTTCCGCCTTCCGCTCAATACCCGAATCCGTCATATGGTACATGTCGCAGAACGTATCGTATCCTCCATCCATTCGTTCGGCGACGGGCACATAGAGAAACCCTTCGCGCAGGCAAAAGAGCCGGATCTCGTCATTGAGCAGGCGGAGTATGCGCTCATACCGCTCCAGATTGAGACAGGGATCCAATCCGGCGGTCCGGGCATGATAATCAAAAAAACGCCGCTCGTCCCGTGTGACGGCTTGCGGATCCGGGCAGGCGACACTGCACAAGGCCATGCGGACACCCCGGCTTCGGGCGGCGCGCCCGATAGCGTGGAAATTTTCGATGACAAGGCCCTGAATATCTTTTCGCATCGTTTCTTCGTCCGGATACAACAGGGCGTTCATTTGCCAGGACGCAAACGCAGATCGGCTCAAGAGGCGCCGCCATGAAGCCGCGCCGGCGGTTCGCCAATGTTCGGCCAAGTCGCGGTGGATGTCGTTGACGCCTTCGTAAAAAATCATCAAATCCGGTTCGAGCGCGAGATAGTCGGCCAGCCGCGCAAGGTGGCCGGATGTGGTAAGCCCCGAAATTCCGCAGTTGAACACTTCGATGGGCCGGTTCTCGCCGAAATGGGCACGCAGCCGTTTTTCCAGAAATTTGGGGTAGGTCGTGTCGTTTGTCGCCCCTTCTTCCGTTGTGGATCCGCCGATGCACAACAAGCGCATCACGCCCGGCGGTTTCGGCACGGAGATGTCCCGATCGCGAAAACCGTAGTTGTTGGTGTCGAAGCGGATGCCCTGTCCCGACCGGGCATTGCGCAAGTTTTTCTTGTATCGGAAAAAGGGAATGCCGTCCCACGGGGTATCCGACGGCAAATTGTCGAATCGAAGCGTCTGGAAATCGCTGGGGATAAAGGCATGGATCCAGCCCGGAACATCCGCATTCAGCAGCAGAATCTCTTTTTCGTCCCGAATATTCGGGACCACATTCAGTTCCAAATTCACATAGGACCCCGGCGTTTTCGGGGCAAGGGCGCCCGTTTCGGCAAGGCGCCGTTCCAGCGCCTGAAGGATTGACGGGGTGGCGCCTGCTTCGACGGCGGCGCGATATAGCCCGTTGCCATATAAACGCCGCACCTTGCCGGACGTGTCGATTGCCGCCACCCACTCGTCGTTCAGCAAGGCGAAGAGATGTCTATCCGGATCGCTCAATCCGGAAAAAACCGCCCGGCGCCGTTCCGCCTCTTCCTTCGATTCATGTTGCCTGGGTTCGGCCCATGCGGGAAGCGCCGCAGTCGGGCTGAACGAATTCCAATCCGGTTGGCCGGCGCAGGTGTGCCGGACGTCTTTCCCATGGCGCAAAGACAACGGTTTCCTGTCGGACAGGGGAGTGTTATTTTTCGCGGCCAGAATGAACGGATTGTGCGTTTCAATCCACCAAAGGCGAATGACGGCGGATGTTTCCAGCGCCAGCGCCGCCGCAATGATCCACAGCAAACCGCCGATGGCGGCAAAACAGGCGCGTGTAAATCGCCGGAATTCCAAGATTGGCGTAATCGTTTGGTTTTCTTGATCTCGTCGTCTTGGTTGCACGGCGCACGCTATGGAATTTCCTCGAACAATTCTGATTGTGCGGCTTTATGGAGTGGGCCCCGGCTGTCTCTTATAAGGTCAATATATCCTTCCGGAGTGACTATTGCCGTCGGCATGATACGGTGACTCCTTGCTTGGATCAGATTGAATTTTACTTCATCCGGGCCAAGGTATCCAGTATTCAATCCGGAATCCATCATTATCATCGTCCGATATGGGGGATACGCGCCCTTCCGCCACAAATGTCCGCCGCCGTGTGGCATCGTCGCATCTGTGTCTGGATTACGTGCGGATCGTGGACACGGAATTTGCGCGCCCAACGGCCAAACCGGTACGGTATGCACGGATTGACGGACAACCGAAAAAGGAACGACGAAGATGTTGATTTCAGGAAGAGGCTTATTTTCGGGACTTCATTCAGGTATCGCTGTCATGGCCGGCCTTTTTGCGTGCGCGCCGGGGATGGCGGATCCGTTGGACATCCGCTGGGACTTGGAGGACGGCCGCTGGAGCGCCGAACGCGCCCATCGCTGGTATGCGGAACAGCCTTGGCCGGCCGGGGCCAATTTTGTGCCCAGCACCGCCTCGAACCAGTTCGAGATGTGGCAGGCGGACACATGGGACCCGAAGACGATCGATCGCGAATTGGGCTGGGCGGCAGGGATCGGCTTCAACGTGATGCGCGTATATCTCCACGACATGCTATGGTCGGCCGACGCCAAGGGCTTCGAGCACCGTATGGATGAGTATTTGGCCATTGCCGGAAAGCACGGCATCAAAACCATTTTTGTGCTGTTCGACTGCGTATGGGATCCCTATCCGAAAACGGGACCCCAGAAGGAACCGGTTCCCGGCGTGCATAACTCGCGATGGGTTCAGAGTCCCCATGTGGACCTCCAAAAAGATTCGGGACGTTATATCGAACTCAAACCGTATGTATCCGCCGTGCTGTCGCGATTCAAGGACGATTCCCGCGTGTTTGCCTGGGATCTGATGAACGAACCGGGCAATCCCGTGCCGCAATACGAGGACAACTGGCGGCAGGAAGATCGGGAAGCCGCGCACCTCGCTCTGCTGAACCTGTTTTTTGACTGGGGACGTGAGATCAACCCTTCCCAGCCGCTGACCGCCGGTGTCTGGGTACAAGTCGGGCGGCGCACCCATCCCGTGGCACCGCTGGACAAGGTCATGCTCGAACGCTCCGACATCATTACCTTCCATACCTACGAGCCGCTCCCGGAGGCGAAGACCGCCGTGGCATGGCTGAAAAAAGCCGGCCGGCCGATCGTCTGCACCGAGTACATGTCACGCGGATCCGGAAGCACCTTTGAAACCATCATGCCCTTTTTCAGGGAAGAAAACGTGGGCGCCATCAACTGGGGACTCGTCAGCGGCCGATCGCAAACCATCTACCCCTGGAGTTCCTGGGAAAACCCCTGCAAGGAAGAGCCGAATCCGTGGTTCCACGACCTGTTCCGCAAGGACGGGACGCCTTTTTCGGCGGACGAGATAACCCTGATCCGGAAAATAACCGGCGCGGGCCGGTAAGACGGCCGCTCCGCGTCCCTCTGTATTCCGCGTAAAACAAAAAAGCCGATCCTCGGATATCCGAAGCCCGGTTGAAAGGCGCGATGAAATGATCGGTTCGGAAACATGTACGGAATGCCCGCTGTGCGGGGGAACGCCGCGCAAGGCATTTGCCTTGCACGACGGGCGAATCGAAATGCGTTGCCGCGCATGCGGCGTGTTCTTTTACTGGCCGTTGCCGTCCCAGTCCGAACAAAAAGCCTTTTACGATGCGCAATGGGCCGGGGAATCGAGCGAATACCACGCGCATTACGACGATGCGGTGCTTGAAGGCGAGAATTTGAAAAACAATTTCATTCCCCGTCTCGAACTGCTGGCGCGCCGGGGTTTTTCCGGGAATCTACTCGATGTCGGGTGTTCGGTCGGCACTTTCCTCCGCGCCGCCACGGAACGCGGATGGAATGTGCAGGGAATCGATCTCGGCGAGGCCGCCTGTGCGCGAACAGCGGCGGCCATCGGATGTCCGGTGCATTGCGGCGTGCTGGAAGAAGCCGCCCTGCCCAACGCTTCCTTCGACGCAATCCACGCATCGCAGGTCATCGAGCATGTAATGGAACCGAAACGTTTTCTCGCCGCGGCACACCGTCTGTTGCGTCCGGGCGGGGCGCTGCTGCTGGCCGCGCCGATTATCGCGCCGAGCGTGTACCGGACGACCCATTACGTGCAGAAAACGCTCGTTCCGGCTGTGTCGCGCGGGCGCGAGTATCCGTATCCCTGGGCGATTCATCACCCCTTCCATGTTTATGCGCACAGCCCGGCCTCCCTGCGGCGGCTGGTTGAAACGTCGGGATTCCGGGTTACCCATGTGCGCATCGTGCGCTGGCAGTCCTTCTCGCGATTGAACACAAAATGGCGCGTCTTCTATCACCTGATGAACGGTCTCTTCCGCGTGCTGCGGACCGGCATGAACATGGACATCCTTGCCGTGAAGACCTGACGTCTAAGCCGAAGTTCCGGAGTTAGGCGAATGGGTCGTGATCTGTAAGGGGCTTTGGATTGGTTGCTGGCCCGGCAGGACCGCATCGAGCGCAAGCTTGCACGACGCCATCTGGCGGAAGGGGTGCGAGTGCTGTACGACGTGAGTTCGAGTTCGTATCATGGCCATACCTGCCCGTTGGCCCTGCGGGGGCATAATCGGGACGAAGAAAAACTTCCGTGTATCGTCTGGGGGCTTCTTGCCGACGGGGAAGGGCGGCCGGTGGCGGTGCAGGCGTATAAAGGCAACACGGGTGACCCCTCGACGGTCGCGGACCAGGGGGAGAAACGGCGGGGCCGATTCGGTCTGGCGCGGGTGGTGTTGGTGGGCGACCGGGGGATGTTGACGCAGGCGTGGGTCGAGGCGCTCAAGCCGCATCCGCACCAGCGAACCGGCTTCGTCCCTCGGCGCGGAAGACACCGTGCGCACCTACAAGAGCCTCGGCCAAGTCGGGCAGGCATTCCGGTGCATCAAGATCCTCGACCTGCGCATCCGGCCCATCCACCACCGCATTCCCGATCGCGTTCGCGCGCACCTATTTTTATGCTTGCTCGCGTATTACGTCGAATGGCACATGCGAAAGGCATGGGTTTGCGTGCTCTTCCAAGACGGAGAACTCGACGCCAACCGCTGGAACCGCGACCCCGCCGCCAAGGCCCAATCCGGAGAAACCGTCCAACGCAAAAAACAAACCCGACAGACCGGCGACGGATGGCCCGTTCACAGCTTTCAGTCCTTGATGGAAGAACTCGCCACCCGCTGCAAGAATACGTTCCGGGCCGGCCAAGGAAAAGACGCCGCGCGATTCACCGTACTCACCGAACCCACCGACTTCCACCGACACGTCTTCGGCCTGATCGGACTCAAAAGCCCATAGTACAGCGTGTGCCCAGTAACGCCACATTTGAAAACGGTGTTATGTCCCACACACAATTAGACTTACGTTCGATTACACCCCAGAACTTCGGGCTAAGTCCACGATGTCCACTTCTTGCGAGCAAGACTCGGGTTACAATTGCCGAATTTGGGCTTAGCGTTGCTGAACAAATTCAGCACAAAGGCTGTCCCTTCCGCGATGGCGATGACAAGCAAGACCAGCGATTGGGTTGGGGGCGGATCCCGCTTTGAGAAGGCGCATGAAGAAAAAGAATCTGTCAAAATGATCTTGCATTTAGGGGAGATTCGTGTAATACTGGTCTATGTAAATTCGCGGGTCATGGGCGGGATTTTGTTTTCGGCATCGTGGGCCGCGACGGGCGCGGGGAGGTTCTGCCCGGGAAAAAGAACTGCAAGTGGAGAAGAGCATTATGGCAAGTGGTACGGTCAAGTGGTTCAACGACGAGAAGGGGTATGGATTCATTACTCCGGATGACGGGGGCGAAGATTTGTTCGTCCATCATTCCAACATATCCATGAATGGATTCCGGTCGCTCAAGGATGGCCAGAAGGTTACTTATGAGCCGGGCCAAGGCCGGAAGGGCATGGAAGCCACGAAGGTGATGCCCGCGTAAGAACGGACAATCCGCCAATTCACAGGCCCCGGCATTTCGCCGGGGCTTGTTGTTTATAGGGGGGCGAGGACTGTATTTTGAAGAGCATGAGGCGCGAAGTGGACGAGATGGACCCAAATGGACTATGAGTTTGTGAAAAAATACCCAGCAGCGTGGCGCAGACTGTCGAGTCTGCGCAAAAAGGGCCTTTTTCGGTAAATCCGCGCAGACTCGACAGTCTGCGCCACGGGTTTCGTCATTTATTCACAACCTCTATGTGCCGCTTTATCGTTTGCCCTTCTCTTTACAACGTCGAAGGAGGACATATTGTGAACCGAATCGCCGTTTGCGTATTGGGTTGGATGTCGCTGGCATTGGCGGAATGTGTTGCCCAATCCATCGGGGTACCGAATGCCATGTTCGAGGATGGAAACGTCCAGCCCGCGGGCTGGACGCTTTCCGGCGGACAGGGGATGTGGGCCGGCGAAGGCCGGGACGGCGCGCGTTCGATATCGGTTACGGGAACGGGCGCCGCGGAAAACAGCAACTATTGGGTGTCGGAACCGATTGCATTCGAGCCGAACGGAATTTATCGCTTGCGATTTTTCGCGCGATCGGATGGTGCGTCGTCGGGGGGAACACCGATATCGGGCCCGTTTTTCTGCAATCGCGATTTGGGCGGGATTCCGAACACGTGGACCGAGTTCGTTTCGATATTCGCGGCCCCGGCAAAGATCGATCCCGAAATGTCCCGTCTCCGCTTCGGCCAGTGGGAACGCTCGGACACGGTGTTCTTCGACAACGTCGAACTCGTCCGTGCCGATCCGGTCTATGTCCGGAAGGACGGTTTCACGCTGGGGGAAGGCGAGCGCATCGCCGGCCATGCGTACACGTTCATGGCGCCGTATTACGGCGAATCGCGCAATCAGGCGCGTCCGCTCGTTCGTCATCGGGGGACATTCAACACGCTGCGCTGGATCTTTCCGGGGACGGACGAGGTGGTCTATCGCCATGAAGTCGGACGGCGGCAGACCGAAGCATCGGTCAGCGTGGGCGCCTGCTGGTACAAGGGCGGCGAGGTGGTTGTCGAGGCCGGATTGGACGGGGAGACATGGCAGGAAATCGGTTCCATCCATGAAAAGACCAGCCAGACCTTCCCGCTTCCGGCGTCCCTGTTTCCCGCAGATGCGGTCTGGATCCGGCTGAGGCCGCGTCCCGGCGGCGAATTGCCGGAGGGCGTCAAGCCGGGCACCATGCAGATTGACGCGTACGGGTATCGTGCGACGCTGGAAGGCGCGCCCGCGCACATGATCGGCGCCACGCGTTTCGTGGCGGTGAAGACGGCCGATCCGCGGGTCGAGGTCATGCTGGCGAATTTCGGCGAATGCGTTCCAGGCGGGGAGAATACGCTTGAAGCCGAAATTCTCAATACGGGCAACGATACGATTGCCGCGCGTCCCACGTTGGCGTTTACCGGCACGGACGTGGAACCGGAAGTCAGCGCCGTTGACATCGCTCTCAAGCCGGGCCGGCAAACCGTCCGGCTGCCGTACCGCGCACCCAACGCGGGAAGGTACACGGCGCGGTTCAGTTTGGGTCCGGATCTTTCGTATTGGGCCGAGACGGAGGTTCGCGTGGCGGATCTGTACGAAGCCTCGTACGGGTGGCGTGTGCCGCAATCGTCGGAAGATTTCGGCCTGTGGTGGTGCCGTTCGGGATGGAAGGTCAGCCGGACACGTCCGATGCCGGAGGCCCTATCCGAAAGCATCGAGATCAAAGCGGCGGCGAACGAAGCCGATGCCGCGCAACTTGTCGTGCGGCCCAGACGGGACATGAAGGGGCTGCGCGTACAGGCAACGGCTTTGAAAGGGTCCAATGGCGCCGAGATCGCCGCCGAACAGGTCGAAGTGCTGCGCGTACGTTACGTAACGGTCGAGCAGCCGACCGATGCCGTCGGCGTGGCGGCGCCTTGGCCGGATCCCCTGCCCCCGTTGAAGGGTCCGCTCGATCTGGAGGCCGGAAAAAACCAGCCGCTTTGGATTCGCGTCTCGGTTCCCGCAGGCACGCCGGGCGGCGTTTATTCGGGCGCGATCCGGCTGGAGACCGATGAAACGAAGATAGATATCCCGTTGCGGGTAACCGTTTTCGGTTTTGCCTTGCCGGACCGGATGACCTGCACGTCGGCGTTCGGATTCTCGCCAAACCAGGTATTCGCCTATCAGAAACTGGCGGCTCCCGAAGAAAAAAGGGCCGCGCTCGAACGGTATTGGGCCAATTTCGCCGCCCACCGCATTTCGCCCTATGATCCGGCGCCGCTCGATCAATTTACGGTGAAATGGCCCTCGCTGGGAGAATGGACCGGCGACGGCATCCGCGATCGAAGCGAGAAATTCGCGGGAGAAAGCGCATTATTCATCGAAGATAAAAGCCCCACATCAACCAGCGAACATACCTATGCCAAACCATTGGCCATTCCGCCGAAGGGTTTTCATATTCGATTCATGTACAAGACCCGCGAAGCCGGGCAAGATCTCATCGCCACCCTAACGCATTTCGATGCGGGTGGAAACTGGATGACGGGACGCAACAACGACATCGTCTTGCGGGGCGATGGAACGTGGCAGGCGTTCGACCGTACCATCGCGGAATTTCCCGATGGCGCGCAATCGGCACGGTTGACGCTTCGCCCGGTTCTTTGGGCGGAAGACGGATCCACCATGGGCGCAGCCTGGTTCGACAACGTTTCGATACAGGACGCCGCCACGGGCGAGGAACGGATTTCCGGCGGCGATTTCGAACCGATCGATCCGGAAACGCTGGTTCCGTCGTTCGACTGGACCGCGTGGGATGCGGCCATGACGCGCGCCATGGACACGTATCGTTTCAATTCGTTCCGGCTGCCCATCCAGGGCATGGGCGGCGGGACATTCCACGAACGATGGGAACCGAGCCTGCTCGGTTACGGGGAACATACGCCGGAATACCGGGCGGCGTTTCGCGGCTATTGTCGAACGCTTCAGGAGCATCTGCGCGAAAAGGGTTGGCTGCCGTATTCGTATGTCTATTGGTTCGACGAACCGGAACCGCGCGATTACGAGTTCGTGATGAACGGCTTCCGCCGGCTGAAAGAGGCCGCGCCGGACCTGCCGCGCATGCTGACCGAACAAGTGGAACCGGCGTTGACGGGCGGGCCGAACATCTGGTGCCCGCTGACGCCGGCTTACAGCATGGAAGCGGCGGACGCGCGGCGCGCGGAAGGGGACCGTTTCTGGTGGTACGTGTGCTGCGGTCCCAAGGAGCCGTATTGCACGCTGTTTCTCGATCATCCCGCGGTCGAACTGCGCGTGTGGCTGTGGCAGACCTGGCAGCGCAAGATTGACGGGATACTGGTCTGGGAAACCAATTATTGGAGCAGCCATTCGGCGTACCCGGACCCCGAACAGCCGCAGAATCCGTATGAGGATACGATGAGTTGGACGCAGGGCTACGGCACGCCGCCCGGCACGAAATTGCCCTGGGGCAACGGCGACGGGCGTTTCATCTATCCGCCCGAAGCCGCCGCGGACGGACGCCCCGCGGAACCGGTTCTTGAAGGGCCCGTGGACAGCATCCGATGGGAAATGTTGCGCGACGGCATCGAAGATTACGAGTATCTCGCCATCCTCCGGCGCATGCTCGCTGAAAGGGGCATGGAATTGTCCGCTGAAAAACGCGCGGCGTACAGCGCGCTGCTGGAAGTGCCCGCCGACATCACGTCCGATCTGACGGCCTTTACGCGAAGCCCCGAACCCGTCGAGAAGCGTCGCGAAACCATCGCGCGCGCGATCGAAACCCTCGTGGCGGCCCGGTAATGCCCGCTGTGATACGGTTCAGGGTATCCGCGCGGTGCGGAAACCGAGGAACATAAAGGCGCGGCCGGGGTACATGCTGGCCCGGTATGCCGTGCGGCACGCATTGGCGTCCTGGAACCAACTTCCACCGCGCACGACGCGCGTGCCGCCGAAGGACGGGCCGGCGGGATTGGTTTGTTCATCCTCGGTGTACATGCCGTAACGGTCGCCGCACCATTCGAGGACGTTTCCACTCATGTCGTAACAGCCGGCGGGGCTTCGCCGGTTCAACGTGCCGTTTGTTCCGTTGTAGTAGCCGATGGGGGTCGTATAGGGGAACTGTGAGAGGCCGATGGGGTTCGGGTAATAGGCGGCCTGCCCTTCTTCCATGACGGCATAGTTGCAACGGCTGAAGTCAATGATGTTACTCGCGAATCCATAGATCCAATGAAGCGGGCTTGCCGAGGCGGTGGGCGCCGTATCCCATGCCGCCGCGCGCTCCCATTCGGCTTCGGTCGGGAGCCGGAACCCATTCGCGCCGCCCGGCGCGGGCAACCATGTGGCCAGGTTGTAATATGGGGCCAATCCCTGCGACTGGCTCAGCCGGTTACAGAACACGACGGCGCCGTACCACGTGACCATGACTACGGGGTGGTTTTCCATCGAACGCCCATCGCGCACTTTCGGCACAAAGCGGTTCTGCGAAAAAGCGATCTGGCAATAGCCGCTGCTTGCCGCCAACAGCCGCTTGCCGTAGGCATAGACGTCGCCGCCGGTATAGGGATCGCCGGCGGCATTGACAATCTGGCCCTCGTCGAGCAGGGCGTTGAGCGCATCCGCATATTCCTTGTTGGTTACTTCAAATTTGCCGATTTCATAGGCGGACAGCGTCACACGGTGCCGCGGATACTCGTCTTCGGCGCCGGCTTCGGCGTCGGTGGCGCCCATGTTGAAGCCGCCGGCGGGAATGGAAACCATTTCTCCGGGGTGAATGACGTCGCCCGATGTGGCGCCGGGGGCAGTGACGGAAATGAATTTTTCCTTGATGCGCGTAGGCAAGACGCCGGTGTTGGCCTTGGTGTCGGGCGCCAGCGTTTCAAGGGTCAACTTGACGTCGTACTTGCCCGGTTGCACGTAAACGTGAATCGGGTCCTGGACGACGTCGAAACCGTTATCGCCGAAATCCCACCACCAGCGCTGGACGGTTTCGCCAGGGGCGACATAGGAAATATCAATGAACTGCACGGAGAGCGGCGCCGTACCGGATACCGGCCATGCCATGAAATCGGGTTTCGTCTTCGGCGTAAATGGGCATCCGGTTAGAGATGCCGCCAAGAACAAACACGCCAAACCCATTGCCGCCCATCGCATTGTGCCCGTTACGTTTTTTGTCGTTTGCATGGCCGATTCTCCCGTTCATTTCGCTTGTTTCTATTATAAATGATACGCACGATATGTCAACCCGGAAATTTTTCTATCGCCCGTATGCCCTTCCGGGGCATCCGTTTCGCGTCCAATCGGCGGGGAAAAATTGAAGTCGTGCGCATCCGTATGCTACGATACTCTGCTGTGAATGGGGAGATCTGTCTCTACGGAAACAGGTTCCCGGACGATAAACCACTGGCAACCGTATGTTTGAATCATTAAGTAAAAAACTGGAAGGCGTCTTCAAGGACATTCGCGGTCTGGGCAAACTGACCGAGAAGAACATGAAGGACAGCCTTCAGGCTATCCGGATGGCGCTGCTCGAAGCCGACGTCAATTACAAGGTCGTCAAGCAGTTCATCCAGGATGTGCAGGATGCGGCCGTCGGGCAGAAAGTGCTCGACAGCATCCATCCGAGCCAGCAAATCGTCAAGATAGTTCACGATGAACTGGTCAAGATCATGGGCGGCAAGAACGAGCCGCTTCGTATTTCGCCGCATCCGCCCACGATTATCATGATGGTCGGTCTCCAGGGCCAAGGCAAGACGACGACAGCCGGCAAACTGGCTCGCCTGCTCAAACAAAACGGCCATCATCCGTTGCTGGTCGGTGCGGACGTTTACCGGCCCGCGGCCATTCGGCAATTGGAGGTCGTGGCCGGCCAGGCGGGCGTGGAATGTTTCAGCCTCGGCGAACACGCCAACCCGGTTGACACGTGCGTCATGGCGCGTGGTGAAGCGCAGATGCGCAATTGCGACGTAATCATTCTCGACACGGCGGGGCGTCTGCATGTGGACGAACAGATGATGGGCGAGGTCCGCCAGATACACAAGTCCGTATCGCCCCACGAAATTCTGTTTGTCGCCAATGCGATGATCGGCCAGGACGCGGTCAACGCGGCCAAGGAATTTCATGAAGCGCTGCCGCTGACAGGGGTGATCCTCACGCAGTTGGATGGTGATGCGCGCGGCGGCGCGGCGATCAGTCTAATCACGGTGACGGGCTGCCCAATCAAGTTCGTCGGCACGGGGGAGCGGCTCGACGCGCTCGAACCGTTCCATCCGCGCCGGATGGCGGATCAGATCCTGGGCATGGGCGATGTCGTGTCGCTTGTCGAGCGCGCCCAGCAGGTCGTGGACCGCGAACAGGCGCAAAAATTCCAGGAGAAGGCCCGCAAGGCCACATGGGACCTCGAAGATTTCCTGCAACAGATGCAGCAGGTCAAGAAGATGGGATCCATCGGCGATCTAATCAAGAAGATTCCGGGGATGAGCAAACTGATGCCGCAAGGCGCGGAATTGCCCGAAGACGAACTCAAATATACCGAAGCGATCATTTATTCGATGACACCCTATGAGCGGCGCCACCCCAACATGATCAACGGGAGCCGCCGCCGCCGTATCGCCGACGGCAGTGGAACCTCCGTGCAGGACGTCAACGCCGTCCTGAAAGATTTCGAGAAGATGCGCAAGATGGTCAAGCAGATGATGAAGAATGTTCCCCGTGGCAACAAAGGCGCTTTTCCGCCGATGGCGCCGCCGCCGGGAATGGGCTTTTAGCGGCGCCGACAGTTGAATCGGAAAGAGTGCGGCAATAGGGATCAAGAAACAAACGGCTCCCAGGTCTTTATCCCATGGGTCCCATGGCCGCCGCATAAAACTGGATGATCGAAACCGCCGGGCGGTTTCGATTGCAATTACGATGACAAGCACGACTGAGGTGCGCGCCGATCTGGCCGGATGGCGTACTTGGACGATGATGAAAGGAGAGCAATGGCAACGGTAATTCGAATGAAGCGAGGCGGGCGCACGCATGCGCCGTACTATCGGGTGGTCGTGATGGATTCACGCAGCCGCGGCCGGGGCCGCGAGGTGGATTCCATTGGATATTATCACCCGTGCGCCCATCCGGCGCCGGTGTCGGAAGTGGACGCGGAAAAAGCGCTGGCATGGCTGGCGCGCGGCGCGCGGCTTACCGACACGGTCAAGGATGTCTTTTCGAAGAAGGGCATATTGGCGGCGCATGCGGCCGGCAAGCCGGCGGAGGCTCCCGCGCCCGAAGCGGCGGAAGCGGTGAACGAAGCCGTGGCGGAATAGTGTCGTGAAAGAGTTGATTGAACTGATCGCGAAAAAACTCGTTGCGCATCCGGACGAAGTCCAAGTGACCGTTACGGAAAGCGAGGAGGGCGAGACGATCGAACTGCGCGTAAATCCCGAAGACATGGGCCGCGTAATCGGCAAAGCGGGGCGCACGGCCAAGGCCATCCGCGCCCTGGTGAACGCCGCCGCGTCCAAGGCCGGCAAACGCGTGTCGTTGCAGATTGTCGAGTAGCCCGTACAAGGCGGATCGGCCATGAAGGCCCGGCGAATCGAAATTGGCCTGGTGCGTTCGGCCAACCCGGCCAGACGCGAGTTGCGGATCAGGCCGTTCGCCGGTGACATTCCACCGGACGTGGCGTGGTTGTATGTGGCCGGCGCGGCGGGCGTCGAAATGCGGTACCGGGTTGATCGGATTGAAGGCGATCGGGTGATTTTGTCGGCCGGTGTTACGCGCGACGCCGTGGCGCAATTGCGCGGCGCAACAGTTTGCGCGGATGTTGATATGACGGCGGCGGATGACTGGCAAAGCCGGCTGGCCGCCCTTGAAGGATTTGCCGTGGTAGACGAGGCGGGCATCCGCCTTGGGACGGTGGCGGCGGTGTATGCGACCGAAGCGAATGCGGCGATCGAAGTGGCCGGGCCGGACGGCGGAAGCCTGATGCTGCCGGCCATTGATCGCGTGATAGTTTCAGTGGATATGGAACGGGGCCGCGTGGCCGTGAAGGACATCGCCCCGTATGCAGTTGAATCGTTGAATCCACGCACGGGCGCGTGATGCGCTGCAATCGTGCTCGTAATCGAGTTGAATGGTTGATTACGATTACGCGCACGGGCATGAAGAAGGTGAAGGAGCGATGCGGATTGACGTCCTGACGTTGTTTCCGGAACTGATCGAAGCCGGCACGAGCGTGAGCCTCCTGGGCAAAGCGATCCAGGAAGGCCTCCTTGAAGTCGTTGCGACTCCGATTCGGGATTTCGCAACGGACCGGCATCGAACCGTTGACGACGCGCCCTATGGCGGCGGCGCGGGCATGGTCATGAAATGCGAGCCGATTTTCGCGGCGGTCGAAAGCCTGCGCGGGCGAAACTCGCTGGAACGGATCATTCTGTTGTCGCCCAGCGGACGCCGGCTCGATCAGCAAATCGTTCGCGAACTGGCTTCGGCGCGCGACATGGTGTTGTTGTGCGCGCGGTACGAGGGCGTGGACGAGCGGGTCCGCACGGGTTTGTGTACGGATGAGATCTCGATAGGCGACTATGTGCTTAGCGGCGGCGAGGTGGCCGCGCTGGCGGTTATTGAAGCCGTCAGCCGGATGCTGCCCGGTGTCGTGGGCGCGTGGGAATCCGTCGCCACGGATTCGTTTTATGAAGGTTTGCTGGGGTTTCCCCAGTATACCCGGCCGCCGGAATTTCGCGGCATGGGCGTGCCGGACGTATTGGTGTCGGGCCATCACGCGGCGATCGAACGCTGGCGCCGGAAACAGGCGCTGCGATTGACGCGTGAACGGCGGCCCGATTTGTTGGTGAATTGTACTGACGCGGACAAGGCCCTTCTCGCCGAAATGGATCGGGAAGAGGCGGAACGCAATAGGGAGATGGAACAGTGAAAGCGTTAGCGGAACTTGGAGCCGCCCAGAAAAAACCGGCGGATAAACTTCCCCAGTTCAACATTGGCGACACGGTGCGTGTGCATTTCCGGATTGTCGAAGGCGAAAAGGAGCGTATCCAGGTCTTCGAGGGCGTGGTGATAGGACGCAAGGGCAAGGATACGCCTAACGCGAATTTCACGGTTCGCCGCGTGGCGTTCGGCGAAGGCGTCGAACGCGTGTTTCCGTTGCACTCGCCGAGGGTCGAAAAGGTCGAGGTGACGCGCGAAGGCAGCGTACGCCGCGCGAAACTGTATTACCTGCGCGAACGGTCGGGCAAGGCGGCCCGCGTCAAAGCGAAAGGCCGCGCCACGAAAAAGACCCCGGCGGACACGCAGCAGTAGCCGTTTCACGAACACGGTCAAGGGGCGGTGGCGAGCCGCCCATTTTGTATCTTGATTTGGCGGTTGGAGCCGGGAAAAAGGACACAAAGGACTTAAAGGACGAAAAGGACAGCCGCGGTTGTTCCATGAAGTCCTTTTTGTCCTTTATGTCCTTTACGTCCTTTGGGCTTCCCTCCGTTGGAGTTGTCGGCATGCGGCGTTCGCGAGCGGCGATTAGCGACATGATGGCGTTTGAAGCGGAAGCCATGTCCAACGGTTTTCGCCGCATTGCGGGCGTGGACGAGGCCGGGCGCGGGCCGCTGGCGGGGCCGATTGTCGCGGGGGCGGTGGTTCTCGCCGAACCCATTGAAGGCCTGAACGATTCGAAGCAACTCACCGCCCGCCGGCGCGAGGCGCTGTACGCCCAACTGCACGGGGGCCGGCACGCCATCGGCGTGGGCATTGTCGAAGCCGCCGAGATTGACCGGCACGGCATCCAGACCGCCAACTATTCCGCCATGGCCCAAGCCGTCGCGGCGCTCGATTCACCACCCGATTTTCTCTTGGTGGATGGATTCATGATTCGCGGATGCGCTGTGCCGCAAAAGGCCGTCATCAAAGGCGACAGCCGTTCGTTCTCAATTGCCGCCGCCAGCATCGTCGCCAAAGTCACGCGGGATCGGATCATGGACAGTCTCGACGCACAATATCCCGATTATGGTTTTGCGCGGCACAAAGGGTATGCTACCCGCGAGCACTTGGACGCGCTACGGCGTCTGGGACCGTGTCCCGCGCACCGCATGAGTTTTGCGCCGATATGCCGGCCGCCGGCGCCGGGCGATTTGTTCGAGTAGATGGAGCATACGACATGAGATGCCCGGTAAAAAGGCTTGGCGCCTTTTTCCTGATAGCGCTGTGCGCGGCCTGCGGATGCAACGGCGGATGGCGGGAAGGTCTTTCGGCGCTGATGGATGGCGAATTGGCGTTTGTGCCGCCGCCGCGTTCGGAGGCGTACAGCCGTTTCCTGGCCGGCACGCTGTATGAGCGCAAAGGACAGCGGGCCAAGGCCATCGCCGAAATGCGCGCCGCGTCCGACCTCGCGCCCGATTCCGTAGCGCTAAGCATCCAACTTATCCGTTTCTATCTCGACGGACAGGATTATGCCAATGCGCGCATGATGGCGGAACGCGCCCTTCAACAAGCGCCCCGGAATGCCAACCTCTGGATTCTTCTTGGGGAAATCCTGCACCAGTCGAACGACCCCGAAAAGGCCATCGAGTGTTTTCAAAAAGCCATAGATATCGATCCGGAGAATGCGCTCGGCTACGGCGCCCTCGTGTCCGCACAGGAAAGCGCCAACGATGCCGTCGGCACCGCCGAGATTTACCGCGGCCTTGCGAAACGCGTGCCGGATTCGCCCGGTATCCAATTCCAACTTGGCCTGAGTCTTGCCCGCATCAACGACGGCGACGGCGCCCGTGCGGCGCTCCAGCGCGCCCTCGAACTCAAGCCGGACCTTGCGCGCGCACACTACATCATCGGCGTCATCGAACTCGATGCGAATCGAAACGAACAGGCCGCGGAACGCTTCGCCCAATATGTCGCGGCGGCGCCGGACGATGTGCGCGCGCGGGAAAACTATGCGGGCGCACTGGCCCGTCTGAAGCGGTACAGGGAAGCGGCGGAGCAGGCCATCGCCGTTCTGGGCGCGCCGGATGCCGAACCGCGGCATTTTCTCGAAGCCATGTATCTGTTGCTCCGCGCGGAGCGGTATCGCCAGGCCGATGAATATATCCCGCCGGAGGGAGCGCCCGTTCTGGGATCGTTGCTGCGCGCCTTCGCACGCAAGGGAATGGGCGAGCCGTATCTGCCGGTGCTCGAATCGCTCGACGCCATCGAAAGCGACGCGGGGGAGGAATGCGGCAAATTTCTGAACGAAATGATGACGCTGTTCGGCAAGGAAGACATGGGAACCTGGCTGGCGGCCGCGCTTGCGGAAACCGGATTCGCCGGCCGCACCACGGATATCATTCTCGGCCGCATCTATCTCGCCATGGACCGCAACGAAGACGCCGAAAAAGTCTTGCTGGGCGCTTTGGACAAATACGGATCCGATTCATCCGTCCATTATGCGCTGGCCATCGTGTACGATAATCTGAAGCGGCTGCCGGATACCGAGAAACACCTGAAAGCCTGCCTCGAAATTCGTCCTAACGATCCCGAAATACTGAATTTCCTCGGTTATTTATACGCCGATCACAACTTCAACCTCGACGAGGCCGAGAAACTGCTCAAGCGGGCCGTCGAACTCGATCCGGGCAGCGGCTATTATCTGGACAGCCTCGGCTGGGTGTATTACCGGCGGGGCCAGGCCGACAAGGCCATCGAATTGATCCGAAAGGCCATTTTGCTGATGGATAGCGACGATGCCGAACTTCGCAACCACCTCGGCGACGCCTATTTGCTCAAAGGCGACCCGGCTCGGGCGCTGGCCGAATGGCGGCACGCCGAGCAACTCAATCCAAATCTGCCCGGGCTTCGGGAAAAAATCGAAAAACACCTGAAACAGAACGGGCGGGGTGAAATGAAACCCGGCAAGGGTGCAGACGGTCAATAAAACATGCGCCGTTCCGGCAGCGTAAAGGATGGCATTATGTGCAAGCGCAACCTACCCCTTGCGATCGGCCTTTATATCGTTCTTGCATGTCTGCCCGCTTTCCCGCAGACTCCTTCGGCAACGAACGCCACGATGGAAACGTCCGCGGCGGCCAACCGCAGCGAGGCCATTCTCCGCTCGACGGCGGAGAGGCCTGGCGAGCGCACGCTGCCGGATGGCCATTGGCTTGTGGGGACGAGCCACGTCAAGGACATGCTCCCCGCCATCGTCGCACCGGACGCTCCGCGCAAATTGATCGCCGAATACGGCCCTGCGTATCTCGAACAGATCGGAGAGACGCGAGTCTTGCATCTGAAAGGATCATACCGCGAGATGGGTGTCCAGCACGGCGCATTGCTGAAGGACGAAATCCTCGTCGGCGCGAAACTCATCCAGACCGTCGGCGCGGTGACGTGGGAGAAGAACTTCAAAGCGAGCAGCCGTGAGGCATGGCAGCGGACGAGCCCGTTCATTCCGCAAAAATACAAGGACGAAATCGCCGGCATGGCCGAGGCAACGGGACTGCCCATTGAGGATGTGGAGGATTTCACCATTTTCCCGGAACTGTTCCATTGCAGCGGATTCGCGGTGTGGGGCAAGGCCACCGCGGACGGCTCGCTGATGCACGGGCGCGTGCTCGACTACATGCGCGAAGTGGGCCTCGACCGTTGGGCGCTCATCATCATCCAGGAACCGGATGGCGCAAACGCCTTTGTCAATGTCGGCTATGCCGGAACGATCGGCAGCGTGACGGGGATGAACGCGCAGCATGTCGCCATCGGCGAAATGGGCGGCGGCGGAGCGGAAAAGTGGGACGGCATGCCCATGACGCTGCTCGTGCGCGAATGCCTCGAAACGGGCAATACGCTCGACGACGTGAAGCGGATCATGACTGACACCCCGCGCACCTGTGAATATTATTACGTCATCAGCGACTCGAAAGCGGACGGCGGGCGCGGTTCCGCCGTGGGCGTGGCGGCATGGCCCGGCAAGATTGAATTTATCGGGCCTAACATGTTTCACGAACTGCTGCCGCGGCCGCTTGAAGACGCCGTGATGCTTTCCGCAGGCGACCGCTACCAGTGCCTTGTAAACCGCGTCGAAAAAATGTACGGAAAAATTGACGCCCAGACGGCGCTTGACGTCATGGCCCGCGGCGTTGCGATGTCCAGCAATATGCACAACGCCCTCTTCAAGCCGGCCACCCTCGAATTGTGGGTGGCGAACTCGACTTTGCAGGATCCCGCCTGCAACCGGCCCTATATGCGCTATGACCTCCGCTCGCTCATGGCCGACAAGCCCCGCGAAGCAGTTGTGAATAAATGACAAAACCCGTCGTGCAAACGGTTCCGCCTGCCCTTTCTTGAAGCCGGATTCTTTCTGAGGCCAAACAAGCCGCATAGCCGGATCGTTTTCGGATATCGCTTGATTCAGGAGACAGACTGGACAAGCCTGCACCACTCATTCGCCCTTTTTCTGTCAGGTGGGCGCTTTATCCGGGACTCGGCAGTCCAAACCTGTTTCCTGTTTGCAAGCCATGACACCGTGGACGTTGTGGACGAAGTCGTAAAATATTATCCTAAAATCGGCAGTTGAACGCGGCTCTTTCGACCAAACCATGGACGAGATGGACATTGTGGACCCAGTGGACTTCACCCGCAAGGGGATTGATTTTCTTGTCCATTTTGTCCACAAGGTCCACGACATCCAGAGGATAGCACGTAGAATCCGATCTTGACTGCCGAATCCAGGATTATCCTCTTTCGGGCGAAGTCCACGACGTCCACCGGTACGATCAACGATCGATCCTTCCGGTTATTTCAGAAGGATCGAAAGGGTCATGTCCTGCCAGCCATGGTCGAAGTGTTTGATACCGCGTACTTCACGGACCACTTCACCGGCTCGATCAAGCAACTGCCGGATTGGGGGTTCCAATTCCGGAGCGAGCAAGGACAACGCATTGGCCGCTTTGGGCGCATCCAGCGACCAGAAAGTCTGCATGGACGCCGGATTGACAGACGGATGCAAAGGGAATGGAAACACCGATGCGTTCGGTTTGGCGATGGCCTCCGCCAGTGTCCGGCATTTGTCCCGTTGACTAGCCGCAACGAGGATATCTTCATGAGTCACGGCATACAATGTAAATCCGGCGATATCGAAAGTCCACGTCTCGCCGGATTCTCCACTGGATTTCGGGGAAATTCCCAGCGTGCTTAGGAACGTTCCGGGATCCTCGCCATGGGCCATTCGTGCCGCGCCGAACCATTCCAGCGTTCCATTTTCGACGGCAATGCCTGCCGCGATTTCGGAAGCCAGAAGCCCGTCGGCGGCCTGTTGCGCGATGCGCACCTCCCGTGTTCGCAAGAAATCGGGTATCAGATTGAACAAGTCAAATACCGTCCGCCGCAGCGGCGCCGTAATGCGCACGCTTGCGTTGAAAAGATTTTCAGGAGACAATACCGCCGCAAGGCGCAACGGGGGGATCTCGTTGGGATGAACAGCCAGCGCCGGACGGTTTCGCGTGTCGAGCCGCGATCGAAGCGCGATCCCGTCTTCGGCGAGCGACAAGGTCGTCACGAGCAGACCGCTCCCACGATAGGCTTGATCCCGTTCCTCGATGATACCGGCCTTCTCCGCCGCCTCGTTCTTCAGCACATGGGCGACATATCCCAAGAGGGGCGCAAGGTTCGGCGTGGCCGGCATGATCATGTCCGGGCGCGTCGCCAATGCGGCATCGCATGACGAAAGATCCGAACAGGCTTCGAGGGTCGGGCTGAAGGTTGCGGGAGACTCGATGCGGGCAATTGTTTCCCGGAGGAACGCCGGGCTGTTGGATACGACGATCCATCCGCCCGCGAAACAGTAGCCCAGCGCGCCACCCGGCCAAGTTATGCCGGCGGGTTCGGTTTTTTCTTGATCGGACAAATTTCGACACGGGATTTGCAATGCTTCCGCTACGGAACATAGCGATGCCGCCACGGCGCCGGCATCGGTGTATTCGGCAATCGCCGCAAAGGCGGCGGGCGGTCTTTTATGGCGGACAATGCCCGAATCTTCCGTCCGAATCGTCTCCATGAGTTCCGCGGCCTCCGTGGCCGGTGAACTCAAATCGAAGAAACACGCCAGCGGCGTGTCCGGCGCGAAACCTTTCTTCAGCAGGAAATCGGAAAAGGTTTTTACGCCACCGGGACCGGATGCGAATATTGACTCTCCGAAAAGGGCTTGGGCCGGCTTGCCTTCGCGCATCTCTGGAGGCAGAATCCGTTCCAACACATTCAGACTTTTGCCGGCAAGATTCGACAGATGCGGCACGACACAGGCCATAGCGGCTGATTCAGGCGCCAGGGAAAACAACTTTATGGCGGAAACGGCATCACCATTCGAATCCGCCGATCCAACACATGGAGAAACGGACGCGACCGTCAACGCGATAGCAACGGCGGACAGGGTCCAGCGGTATGGATTCGCCGATTGTTTCCTCATAGTCCAAGTTCCAGACAATAGCGCATCTGCTCTTGTTCCGATGGAAGCCAAACGCTCATCAACAAAGGAAAATCCTGCACGTTTCGCACCCGGTAAAATTTCAGCAACTCCGTGTCCGGTCCCAACGTAAGCCCTTTGAACGGACCAAAGCGGCCATCGCCCGAATGTTGATCCTGGTACCGATCCGAATACTGGATAACGGGAAAATAATAGCGAAAAATGCAGGGGCTGCCGGGGTTTGGAAGGCGGTACGAATCCAACATGATATCGGGCAGGTCGCGGTAGCGCCACGACACCCGTACCCAAGGTCCGGTTGTACGCATTTCGGCCACCAAGTATTCTGTCCGGACATTGGGTTCCGGCCACAGGCCGAGGCGGTCCAAGGCCAGGTTTTTTCTCCATTCTTCTATCGCCGTATGCTCAAATGCCGGCAGACGGGCCGGGCAAAAGACTTTTTTCCCGCCGTCCTCGCGGATTTCGACGTCGAGCGGTTCAAGATCGGCATTCGCATAGGTCTCCATAAGCCTGTCTATTGTTTTTTCCTGGTAGAACCGGGCTGCGTATAACGGTCCCGCCAGAAACGCCGCCGCGCAAACCGTGAAGATCGCCGCGCGGGGAACGGCCGGTCTTGCCGCGGCAATCGCTTGTTTCAATCCGTCGCGCATTACGCGGCGCAAACCGGCCCATGCGGCTCCCGCAAGGAAAAGAGGAAACCAGAAGGACAGAAAATTGAGGTGAAACGCATGACGCATCTGGAATTCGATGCTGGTATAGCCGGTGAAATACAGAAACAACAGCAGACACCCGGCGGCCCTCCACAAACCGAGGGATCCTATGACAATAAACGCCGCCGCGGCATACCACGGGCCGAACACATCCAAATGCCGCGCCAACGGAACGGCTCCCCATTCCGCCGCGCGGAACATGCCGTTTTCCTCTTTGAAAAAATTCCGTGGCTGCAGATTGCGGACAATCCTGAGCGAGGCGGCATACGAGCGGCCTATCACGTCCGCCGGAAAAGTCGCGTACAAGGACAACACCAGTTTCCGGGTCAGCAATTCGGCTTTTTTCCGCCAGATGTCCACTTGATCGCGGTTGAATAACTCCGCATTCAGTATAAGGTCCATCATGGCCTGAAGCGGATTGGCTTGCAGGCTTGTGACAAGGCGTGCCGCACCCAGCGCGCGGAGGCTCGAAAAATCGTCGGGGGGCAGGTGGTCTTGCTTGGTGTCGTAATCGGCAATCAGGGCGTGCATGATATAATCGCCGTTGCTATGAAACGGGCATGCCATCGCCCGTTCGGCGCCGGTGTCGAAGACCGATTCCAGGGCGAATCCTTGGGCCATGTAAAAGGCGTTGTTGCCGCCGGTCTCGCGCGTCATTCGCAGGACCGGCCATGCGGGAATCGTAAAAGCGCCGACAAGCGCCAATGCCGCCGCAAATCGAAACCGGCCCGGGGTTCGATGGGCCACCCGCGTTCCCAGTGCGACGATCGCCAGCATGGCCGGGAGGCCCATGACGGCGTCCTGCCGGAATCCAAATCCTATTCCGATGACGAATCCCGTGACCAAGGAAAGCAGCAACAGGGGGCGCGGGCGTATCTCGCGCAACAGGAGGTATCCCGCGGCCAGCATCACGGCCAGGAGAAACGGCGCCTTGCAGAAACTGCGCATCCACGGAAGTTGTCCGAGCATGACCGGCGAAGCGAGCGTCAGCGCCGTTCCGGCGAGACTCAGCCACCGGTTCATGCCCAAGCGAAAGAGGCCGTATGTCAACACGCCGGTCACGGCAAAAACCGCGGCCCAGAAGATCTTGACGGAGGCCCAGGAGATTCCAAACAGCCGCCAGAGAATTCCCACGCTATACAACAGGTAGAGGCGGTCCGCGTGAAACTTGCCGCTGGTGGAAAAGAGCGAAAGGTCCGGGGGAACTTCTTCAGGGGACAAAGACGGGCGTTGCTGCGTGAAGAATTCGGCCATTTTTGGCGTAATTTCGGCCGTTCCGTACAATCCGTGTCCCATGGCCCAAAGCAGCGAGGCTCCAAACTGTTTGCAATCGCTGTCCGCGTCCGCCCGAAGGAGAACGCCCGGCTGATTCAAAAACACCCATCCCGCCGCGCCCGCGATAAGGAACAGGGCCGTGACAACAATCGTTTCGACGCTTCTTGATTGGGATGCGCGCATCAAATTCCGCCTTGGCACAGAAGGCCATGCTAACCAAGACGGGGTGAAATATCAACGGCAAGGCGATTTCGGGAATTGCCAATCCCCCGTAGGTGTATGGCATAATAAAGGACTTATTGTGAACAGGGCAGGAATGGATGAGCAAGCGATGGCAGGCAGTACGAAGTTGAGCGAAGGGCTGTGTGAGATACGTTGGCATGGGCGCGGGGGGCAAGGGGCGATTTCGTCGGCCCAACTTCTGGCGCAGGCCGCCTATTACGGCGGATTCCGCGGGGTAACCTCCGCCCCGACCTTCGGCGCCGAACGGCGGGGCGCGCCGGTTACGGCCTCGACGCGGCTGTCGCCGGAGCCGTTGCGCTTTTTTTCCCAGATTGTCAATCCCGATATTGTGATCGTGTTGGATGATTCGCTGATGGAATGCGCAAACGCCACGGCCGGTCTTCGCCCGCGGGGCTGGCTGATTATCAATACACGCAAGACACCGCGGGATCTGAACCTGGACGGCTTCCAGATCGCCACGGCGGACGCCACACGGATCGCCATCGAGAACGATCTCGAAGTGGCGGGTTCGGTCATCGTCAATACGGCGATGCTGGGCGCGTTCGCGCGAGCCACCCGGTTGGTGACCCTGGATAATATTCGCGAGGCCATCGGACACAAATTCGCGCCCGCGCTGGCCAAGAAAAATTTTGAGGCGGTGCGCATGACGTATGAGCAGACAATGGTAGGTGAACATGGGAACACGTGATTGCGAACACCTGTCGGCCATGGCGACGCCGAGTTTCGGCGAGGCCGGCCGCACGGGCGACTGGCGGACGCAGCGTCCGGTCGTGGACAACACCAAGTGCATTCCCGCCAAGAACAATCGTCCCGGCTGCTTCAGTTGCTGGATGTATTGCCCGGAAGCGGTGATCAAACGAACGATTCCAATCGAAATTGATTTGGAATACTGTAAAGGGTGCGGCATTTGCGCCGAGGAGTGCGTGTCGGGCGCCATTACCATGGCGCCCGAAGCCGGTTCCGAGGCGCCAACGACGCGGGAGTAGACGGACGTGGCAGTCAAGGAATCATCGCGGGCGGTGGTCATCACCGGCAACGAGGCCATGGCCATCGGGGCGCGGCTTTGCCGGGTCCAAGTCGTGGCGGCCTATCCGATTACGCCGCAGTCGCCGGTTACGGAAGCCCTTTCCAACTATGTCGAATCGGGCCAGTTGGACGCGCAATACGTGACCGTTGAAAGCGAGCACAGCGCGCTGTCGGTGTGCATCGGCGCTTCGACGGTTGGCGCACGGGCCTTCACGGCGACAAGCGCCAACGGCCTTGCCTATATGTGCGAACAAATCCATTGGGTGGCGGGCGCCCGGCTGCCGATCGTCATGGGGTGCGTGAACCGCGCCATGGCGGCCCCGTGGAACGTATTGAACGATCAGCAGGACTCGATGTCGCAGCGCGACGCGGGCTGGATACAGATTTTCGCGCGCAACAACCAGGAAATTATTGACACGATCATCCAGGCGTACCGCATCGCGGAATCGGTCTATGTGCCGGTCATGGTGTGCTACGACGGTTATCTGCTGTCGCATACCGTCATGCCGGTTGAAGTGCCCGATCAGGCTGGCGTGGATCGGTTTCTGCCGCCATATAAGCCGCACACGATCCTCGATCCGGCGGATCCGCGCAACCTGAACCAGGTGACGTTGGCCGACCCCCGTATGAATGCCGAAGGCGCACTGTGCCATGGCTATCTGGAACTGCGCTACCTCTTGCAGGAAGCGCTTGAAAATGCGCCCGAAACCATTGTTTCGGCCGGCGAAGAATACGAGCGGATCTTTGGACGAAACTGGGGCGGCATGACGTGGGACTACCGCGCCGGCGATGCCGATGTGTTGCTGGTCGCGGCCGGCAGTCTGGCCAGCGAAGCGACGGTCGCCGTGGATGCGCTGCGCGAGGAGGGCGTCGCGGCGGGCGTGCTCGGCATACGCGTGTACCGGCCATTCCCGCGCAAGAGCGTTATCGAAAGATGCCGCCGCGCCAAACTTGCGGTAGTCTTCGACAAGAGTCTGAGTTATGGTTACGAAGGACCGATTGCCGCCGACTTGAAGGCGGCCTTGTATGGCAGCGCTTCGACGCCCGCCGTTCAGAGTTGCGTATGCGGATTGGGCGGCCGTGACGTAAAAGCCCCGGAACTTGCGGAGGCCGTTCGCGATACGCTGCATGATTTGGCGGCGGGCCTTGCCGGCCGGGAACTCCGCTGGATCAACTGCCGGATATAGAGACCACGCAGATACATAACACCAATATGTTGCCCGGAACAACATGCAAAATGCGTGGATTCTAATGATTTGAGGTGGTTTATCGTGCTCGTGCTCGTAATCGAGTGATCGAAGAGAAATGAAGCAACAAGAGTCGGTGAAAAGAATGAGCAGTGATGTGTCCGAAGAACTTGTTTCGGCGGGTTTCAATGGCCGCAAATTCCGATTGCGAGTAAGATTGCGAGTTCTCTTGAATCATCCCGCAAGCGATTGAAGATGTTCATAACTCTTTGTTTCGATTACGATTACGAGCACGAGTACGAACGAAGTGGCGGCCAGATGCATTATTGGAATAACACGAGGATCTGTGAAGTTAGCGGTGTAAAGACAGGTGCATGATGGAAACGAGTCTGTTGAATTTGCCGGACGAAGAGTATCTGCTTTCAGGAAACCGAACCTGTGCGGGCTGCGGCCTGGGGGTGGCGTTGCGTTACATTTCAAAGGCATTGGAAGGCCAGGCGATTCTGGTGGTGCCGGCCAGTTGTCTGACCGTGCTGGGCGGGATGTATCCTGTTTCGTCGGTTCGGATGCCGTGGCTCAATGTGGCGTTTCCAAGCACGGCCGCATCGGCTTCGGGCGTGGCGGCCGGGCTGAAAGCGCTGGGCAAGACCGGTTTGACCGTCGTGGCCTTTGCGGGTGACGGCGGCACGCTGGACATCGGAATTCAGGGGCTGAGCGGCGCCGCCGAGCGCAACGCGGACATCCTCTACATCTGCTACGACAATGAAGCCTATATGAACACCGGCACGCAGCGTTCAAGCGCCACGCCGATCCGCGTCAAGACCGCCACAACGCCGATCCTCGGCAAGCAGCAGCACTCGAAAGACATGGTCCGCATCATGGAAGCGCATGGAATCCCGTATATTGCCACGGCCAGCCCGTCGTATCCCGCCGATTTGTTCGACAAGGTTCGCAAGGCCCGCGACATTTCGGGCACGCGCTACATCCACATCACGACGCCATGTCCGCCCGGATGGGTTTTTCCGACAACCGACACGATCAAAGTGGGACGCCTCGCCGTCGAGACCGGCGCGGTGGTCCTGTACGAAATCGAAAACGGCGTTTTTCGCCTAACCAGCAAGAGCCGCACCATCGCCAAACGAAACAAACGCGCCCCCATCGAAACATACTTCGCCGCACAGAAACGCTTCGGCAAGCCCGATCCCGAGCATCTCGCCGAATTTCAGCAGTGGGTGGATACCCGCTGGGAACAATTCATGGCGCGAGCCGCCGAAAGCGAGCAATAACATGGAAACCCAGAAAAAGAACAGCGGATGCCTGGCGGGCTTCGTCCGATGGTGCATGCGCCTGTTGTTGCTGTGTGCCGTCTTTCTGGGCGGCGCGTTCGGCGGATTTTTCGCCCCGCAACTCTATCACCATTTCTACCTGTTCCCAAAACAGGCAGAGGCATGGAAACAACTCGCGGCGCAACGGATGCCCGTGTCGCTTCAAACGGGCTGGCAGGAATATCGCGGGGTGATGCACAGCCATTCCGAGGTCTCGCACGACTCGGAAGTCACGTTTCCGGAAATCGTCCAGGCGCTGCACAAGGCAAAATGCCAGTTCATTTTCATGACGGATCACGTCGTGGACGGCAAAGCGGACTATTCGCTCGGCTGGAAGGGGCTCCATGATGGAATCCTCTTTGTGCGTGGATTCGAAATGCGGGATGGATTCATGCCCTGGGGTCTTCCAGACACCACCGTGTTTTCCAACAGCGAAGATCCGGCGGAACTGGCCAGGAAGATCCGCCAACTCGGCGGCGTGCTGTGTCTTGGGCATTGCGAGGCGGGCCGGCCATGGCACATCCCCGAAATAGACGGCATGGAAATTTACAACATCCACACCGATCTGCTCGACGAAATGATGGAAAAACACTCGCGGCTCGAAGTCGCCAAGGAACTCCTGATCAATATGTGGGCGTATCCCGAACAGACGCTGCGTTCGGTTTTCGACTGGTGGGTGCTGGCGATGCTGGTGCAGAAATGGGACGAGCAAAACATGCATCGCAAACTCACGGGCATCGCCGCCAACGACTGCCATCAAAATGTTGGACTACGCGGAGTCTACACGGACCAGGATACGCTTTTGCTGCTGGACACCGGCCACAGCGATCCGAAGAAGAAGATCGCCGAATTCAAGTTGAACGTATTGACGCGGCCGCTCCTGAAGATGTTTTTCGGGAAACTCGAAGCGGGCAGACAGTTGTTCCGGATAGACCTGGATCCGTATGAACGTTCGTCGCGATTCGTCAATACCCACCTGCTTGCCAAAGAATTGACCGAACCGGCCCTGCTCGATGCTGTGCGGACGGGCCGCGCCTTTATCGCATTCAACATGATCGCGGACGCCGGCGGATTCGCCTATGTGGCGGAGGGCGGCGGACAGCGGGTCACGATGGGTGAACGCATCGCTTTGTCGCCTGGCCTGAAATTGCGCGCCGAGGCGCCGCTTCCCTGCCGGTTCACCTTGGTGTGCGATGGAAAACGCGTGACCGAACAAAACGGTAAAACCTTCGAGTTCGATGTGACGGCGCCCGGTAAATACCGCATTCAAGCCGACGTCCGCGTCCCCGGCGAGATCGCTGTCGTCGGTGAGCGCTACGCCCAAAACATGGCCCCTTGGGTCTTGACGAATCCGATCGAAGTGACGGCCCAAGCCGGAAACTGAACGGCCGTTTGCATGAACCGCGGGAGGCATCCTTCATGCGTATGACATACCTGTTGGGCTTCGCGGCCATGCTGTGCGCCTGCATGGCAGACGCACGAAAAGCGACTGCGTCGGAAATCGCTTCCGGCTGGCAGACGACCGGCGGGCGAACCGTCGTCACGATAACCGACGGAGTGAAATACGACACGATATCGCCGGGCCGATGGCGGATTTCCGGCGTGCTGGAGGTGCGGTTTGCCGGACGCATCGAACCGCACGAAAACACCGTCTGTTCGATATTTGGCCAAGGCGCGGAAACCATCGAGGGAACGTTCAGCGAAATAAGGCTTCCCGAAGGCTGGCTGTGCGATGTGGAATACCGCCGCAAGCCCGCCAACGTGATTCTGCGCCGGTTTCGTCCGGATCGGGCGCCGGCCTTTCCCGGCGCGGAAGGTTTTGGCAAGTATACCATCGGCGGACGTGGCGGGCGCGTGATCGAAGTGACGAATCTCAACGACAACGGGCCGGGAAGTTTCCGTGCGGCATGCGAAGCCGAGGGACCGCGGACGGTTGTGTTCCGCGTTTCGGGCACGATCCCGCTCGAACGTGAATTGAAGATTCGGAATCCGTATATCACCATTGCCGGGCAGACGGCGCCGGGCGACGGAATCTGCGTCAAGAACTACCAATTCAATTTCGACACGCGGCACATGATCGTCCGCTATATGCGGTTTCGCCCCGGCGACGAGAAACGCAAGGAACAGGATGCGTTCGGGGGCAGCGGCGATCACATCATCGTGGACCACTGCTCGGTGAGTTGGGGCGTGGACGAGACGCTTTCCATCAACAAGGCCTCCAATGTGACGGTGCAGTGGTGCATGGTTACCGAGAGTCTCACGAAATCGCTGCATAAGAAGGGGTCGCACGGATACGGCGGATTGTGGGGCGGGCCGGGCGCGTCATTCCATCACAATATTCTGGCGCACCATTCGAGCCGGAATCCGCGCGCATCCGGCAACGAGGAGTCCGGCCTGCTCGATCTGCGGAACAATGTCATCTACAACTGGGGATTCAACAGCGCCTACGGCGGCGAACTATGGCCGCGCAACTGGATCAACAATTACTACAAATACGGCCCCGCCACCTCGGAAAGCGTCCGCGACCGTATCTTTCTTCAGAAAGATCCCAGGGGAAAAATGTATTGCTCGGGCAATTACGTATGGGGATTTCCCGCTGTCTCAAAAAACAATTGGGCCGGCGGCATTGACTTTGCCGAGGACGGCGAAGCCACCGAACAGACATTGCGTGTGCATGAACCGTATGTCGTGGCGCCGGTCGAGACCCAATCGGCAAAGAGGGCCTATGCGCGCGTATTGCGCGAGGCCGGCTGTTCGATCAAGCGCGACGCGGTGGATAAGCGCATCATCAAGGAAATCCGGACAGGGACGGCCCGTTACGGTGAAACCTACGGCGGCGGCGGCAAAGGCTTGATAGATTCCCAGGCAGCCGTGGGCGGATGGCCCGAACTCCGTTCGCTTCCTGCGCCGGACGATTCCGATCACGACGGCATGCCCGACACTTGGGAACGCCGCCACGGACTGAATCCCCAGGATTCGGCCGACGGCGCCCAAGACCCTGATGGCGACGGTTATACGAATCTCGAAAATTACCTTTGCCACATGGCGGGTTCCTGAAAACCGTAATGTCTTGCAAACGTCCTGCGAACCTAAATTCGGCAGTCAAAACCGGGTTCTACGTTCTCTCTTCTGGACATCGTGGACCCAGTGGACTTCACCCGAAAGGTCCACGATGTCCACGGCGTGCGCACAGGACTCCGGTTTCGATTGTCGAATCCGGAATAACCGGCGATTTGGACAGGGACAATGAACAATATATAATTTCGACTTATCGGAGTCTGGGCAGCGGGAATACCGGCAAGAGGATTGTGAAACATGTTCAGCGGTTCTATCGTGGCATTGGTGACACCGTTCAAGGCGGACGGCGCGATTGATTTTGAGGCGTACGGGCGTCTCATAGACTGGCAACTGGCCGAAGGGACCGACGGTATCGTGCCGTGTGGTTGCACGGGCGAGGCGGCGACGCTGTCGCATGACGAGCAGAAGGAATGTATCCGCTTTGCCGTTGAACGCGTGTCAGGGCGAGTGCCGGTAATCGCGGGAACGGGGTCGAACAGCACGATCGAAGCGATTTCATTGACCCGTTACGCAAAGGAAGCGGGCGCCGACGCGGCATTGCACATCACGCCGTATTACAACAAACCGACACCGGCGGGCCAGATTGCGCACTACACAGCCGTGGCCAAGGCCGCCGATATTCCCATCATGCTCTACAACGTGCCCAGCCGGACGGGGATCAGCCTGCTCCCGCAGACCGTCGCTGAACTGAGTAAAATCCCGAACATCGTCTCGATCAAGGAGGCCGCTGGCAGCCTCGATCAGGTTTCGCAGATCCTGGATCTGTGCGATATCAATGTTCTTTCCGGCGACGACAGTCTCACACTGCCGATGATGGCGGTCGGCGCGGCGGGCGTCGTATCCGTCGCGGCGAACGTGGCGCCGGCAAAAGTCGCCGGTATGTGCGCGGCGTTTCGCAAAGGCGACATCGAAGAAGCGCGCGAAATCCATTATGAACTGTTTCCGCTGTTCAAGGCGCTTTTCATCGAAACGAATCCGATGCCGGTAAAAGCGGCGCTCGCCCGCATGGGCCTGATCGAAAATGTCCTGCGTCTGCCGCTCACGCCGATGCTGCCGGACAAATTCGCGCAACTCGAAAAGGTGTTGAAAAAACTCGGCGTCGTGTGACGCATTGAAACGGAGCCATCATGGAGCGTGTCGTAATCAGCGGCGGTGCTGGATTTCTGGGATCGCACCTGTGCGATCGTATGATCGCCGAAGGTTTGGCGGTGGTAGTGTTCGACAATTTCATCACGGGCCGCCGAAAGAACATCGAACATCTATTCGGCCATCCAAACTTTACCTTCGTGGAGCAGGATGTAAGCGTTTCGTGCGATATCGGGGGCCGCGTGGATTACGTAATGCACCTGGCCTCGCCCGCGAGTCCCGCCGATTTCAAACGGATCCCGTTCGATTGCCTGCGCGCCGGATCATACGCCACGCATATCATGCTCGACCTTGCGCGCCGGAAAGGGGCGCGCTTCTTTCTGGCCAGCACATCCGAGGTGTACGGCGATCCGCCGCCGGAACACCACCCGCAGGTCGAAACCTATTTCGGCAACGTCAACCCCAACGGTCCGCGCAGCGTATACGACGAGGCGAAACGCTACGCCGAAGCCGTTACCATGGCTTATCATCGCCAGTACGATCTCGACACGCGTATCGTTCGCATCTTCAACACCTACGGCCCGCGCATGCGGCCCGACGACGGGCGCGTGGTCACCAACCTCGTTTGCCAGGCGTTGCGCGGCGAGCCGTTGACGCTCTATGGGGACGGATCGCAAACCCGCAGTTTCTGTTATGTCGGCGATCTTATCGAAGGCTTTTGCCGTCTGCTCCGGTCCGAGGAGACTACGCCCGTCAATATCGGCAATCCTGGCGAATTCACCGTTCGCGAACTCGCGGAACTTGTCCTCGAATTCACTGGAAGCGCGAGCCCGATCGTTACCGTGCCGCTACCCTACGCCGACGATCCCAAACAGCGCCGCCCCGACATTTCGAAAGCCCGGCGTATTCTCGGCTGGGAGCCGACGGTTCCCCTTCGCGAAGGCCTCAAGAAAACCATCGAATACCTTCGGACGGAAATCGGGTAAGGTTCGCTACGCGATTTTCTCCCTGGAACCAGAAGCCGAAAATGGCGTTTTCGATTGCCGAATCCAGGTTGTAGGGATCTACAGCCATTGCACAAATTCAATGATATTGTTGTCGGGATCGGCGAGGTAAAGCCAGCGGACCTGTCCGGGGATTTCAAGCGGGCCTTTGACAATGGGTACGCCATGTTCGCGAAGCCGGCCCGCCACGGCGTCTAAATCATCGGTCCGGATCGCCAGGTGCGGGCAGTAGGGCGCTTCGACAGCGGGCTTGGCGTAGGGCAAGGGACGGTTCAATGCGTCGAGCGGCTGAAGGAGTTCGAGATGGCCGCCATCGAGTTCGAGGAACGCAAACCGTTCGTGATGGTCTTCGTCGGTTTGGCATGAAACCCGCCGGAGTCCAAGCGTTTCCTCATAAAAGTTCAGTGCGGCGTCCATATCGGAAACACGAAAAGCGACGTGATCCTGTGACGGCATAAATGGTTCCTTATGACCCGTATTCTTTCAATTTATTGCGCAAGGTGCGAACGCTGATGCCGAGGACTTTTGCGGCATGCGTCCGATTTTGCTTGCAGTATTCGAGCGTCTTGAGAATGAGTTGCTTTTCGGTTTCGGCCAGCGTGGCGCCGGGGATCAATCCCGTCTCGCCGCCGGGACGCCGCACGGCCCCCAGCAGAAAATGATCGGGGCGCAGGATTTTTTCGGTGGCCAGCACAACGGCGCGTTCGATGGCGTTCTGGAGTTCCCGGACGTTGCCGGGCCACGCGTAATCGAGGAACAACTCGCGGGTTTCCGGCGCAAACCCGGATATTTTGCGTCCATTTTCCCGGGCGTACCGTTCGAGAAAATAATCCATCAGCGGGGGGATGTCGTCTTTCCGTTCGCGCAGCGGCGGCAAGACGATTTGGATGACATTGAGACGGAAAAACAGATCCTCGCGCAACTGGCCTTTCTCGACGGCGAGTTCGAGATTGCGGTTGGATGTTGCGACAATCCGCGTGTCTACCTGGATCGAAGACACGCCGCCAACCCGCTCAAATTCGCGTTCCTGCAGCGCGCGCAGGAGTTTCGGTTGCAGTTCGAGACCGATTTCGCTCACTTCGTCGAGCAGCAGCGTGCCGGTGTCGGCCAGTTCAAAACGTCCGATTTTCCGCTCGTGCGCGCCCGTGAAAGCCCCCTTTTCATGGCCAAACAGTTCGCTTTCGAGCAATCCCGCGGACAGCGCGGCGCAATTGACCTTGATGAATGGGCGGTCGGCGCGCGGCCCGTTGTAATGCAGCGCATGCGCGACGAGTTCCTTGCCGGTGC
>Ga0101944_10001254_pt1 | contig 55742 bp, 33 predicted proteins | sample DewCreD2012metaG_FD_75245 | JGI IMG/M metagenome (GOLD analysis project Ga0101944, IMG submission 75245) | Hot spring sediment bacterial and archeal communities from British Columbia, Canada, to study Microbial Dark Matter (Phase II) - Dewar... ...
GACCCCGAGCCGTCCACGCCGCCCATCGTGCCCCAGCCGGCCCGGCTGTAAATGCCAAAACCTTCCGCTTCCCCGAGAAAGGGGGCATCACGGCCGAACCATCGTAGCCGGGACTGGCGCTTGGACTTTAAGACCGATGACCAGGTGCCTGGCCAGGAGACCGCCGTGTTTCTTGTGGTCGGGATGGGGATCAATCTCTCGTGCCACCGTGTGTGGTTTGCCGCCGGCAATTGGGGCTGGCGTATCTGCGGCCGGGCAACAGTCACGCGGTCCGGAACGCCTGGGCGGTTTTCAAATTGCTGGTGGTGCGGCTGAGGCTGCCGCGGCCGAAAGTCCGACCTGTTGTCCGGGGCGATTTGGGTTTTGCCGGGGTCGGCTGTTGCGCTGGTGCGAGGCTCCGAACGGGTCACGGCTCTTTTGGCGCAATGAAGACCCGGCTTTCCCAAGCTCGGGTAACAGTTGCTTTTGGCGCGCTAGGCGGCGCGGCGCTCATTCCACTGGCCAAACGGCGCGGGCCGCCGTAAGGTCAGCCCCGAACCGAGTTTGGCCTATGCAATCTCCACTGTTCCCCCTGGTTGTGGTCAGCCTTTTGGGCTGCGGACGGGCGGTCAGCGCGGACGTGGCCGCCGCCCAGCGGTCTGCCGATGACTGGCGCACTGAACACCGGCTGATTGACATTCACCAGCACGTCAACGGTACCACCCAGCATCTGGCCCGGGCGGTCAAGATCATGGACGCGGTGGGCATCGGGCTGGCGGTAAATTTGAGCGGCGCCACGGTGACCCGCCGCCAGCCGGATCAGCCCTCCGAGTTCGAGCGCATCCAGCGGCTGACGGACACGCTGTTCCCGGGCCGTTTCCTCCAGTACATGAGTCTGGACTACAGCGGCTGGGACAGCGCGGATTTTTCCGAGCGAGCCGTGCGGCAGATTGAACAAGGCCACCGTCTGGGCGCGGCCGGGCTGAAGGAATTCAAGCGGCTGGGGCTGGGGCTGCGCGACGGGCAGGGCCGGCTGATTGCCGTGGACGACCCGAAGCTGGATGCGGTTTGGCGGCGCTGCGGGCAGTTGGGCATGCCGGTCTCCATTCATGTGGCTGATCCGAAGGCGTTTTGGTCGCCCTACGACGCGAGCAACGAGCGTTGGAAGGAGCTAAAAGACCACCCGGGCTGGTGGTTCGGCGATACCAACAAGTTCCCGTCCTGGAAAGCGCTCTTGGAAGCGCTCAACCGCGTGATAGCCAAGCACCCGGAGACCACATTTGTCTGCGTGCACTTTGCCAACAATGCCGAAGAGCCGGACTGGGTGGACGCCGCGCTGAGCCGGTATCCGAACATGATGGCCGACCTGGCGGCGCGCATCCCGGAATTGGGCCGGCACGACCCTGACAAGCTCCGCCGCCTGTTTGTCAAGCACCAGGACCGAATCCTCTTCGGCACGGACTTCATGGTTTACAACCGGCTGATTCTGGGCAGCAGCGGCAACGAACCGCCGCCCAGCGACGCCGACGCGGAGGTGTTCTTCCACAAACACTGGCGCTGGCTGGAGACGCGAGACCGCCACTGGGCGCACATGACCCCGATTCAGGGTGATTGGACCATCAGCTCGATCGGCCTGCCGCCGGCCGTGCTGCGCAAGGTCTATTTCGACAACGCCCAGCGGGTGCTGGCGCGGTCCATGCCGCCGCCCGTGCTGCACGCGCGGCGGATCAGCGGGGATTTCGCGCCCGACGGCGCGCTGGACGAGCCGTTGTGGCGGACGGCCAGGCCGGTGTGGCTGGAGTATGCCGCGCGGGACGCAACGGCCCGACCCGACCTGGCCACCGCCGTGCGCGCCCTGTGGTCCGGCCGGTTTCTTTACCTGGCGTTTGAGTGCCCGTACACGCGGCTGACGGTGTTTGAGGTCCCGCTGCGGGACACCGAGCGATTTGACATGCACAGGGCCGGGGTCAGCCTGTGGGATCGCGATGTGGTGGAGGCGTTCATTGGCAGCGACCCGGAGCAACCGCGCCGCTACGCCGAGTTCCAAGTGGCCCCAACCAACGAGCGGCTGGACCTGCGGCTGGACCTGCCCCGGCGCGACTTCGCGTGGAACAGCCGCTTCGAGTCCGCCGTGCAAGTGGACCGCAAGGCCCGGCGTTGGCGGTGCGAGCTGCGCATCCCGCTGGACGCCCTGGCCGGGCAGGCGCCCACCGCCGGCACGCGCTGGCGACTCAACCTGTTCCGCTGTGACCGCGCCAATGGAGCGGCGCTGGCGTTCCGGCCCACCTTGGCCGGCACATTCCACGTACCGGAGCGGTTTGGCGTGCTGGAATTCGCGGAGTAACCGGTTGCCGGCGGCAGCCGGTCCGGGACAGGCCGACGGCGTCTGCCGCCATGACCGGCCCGCCTGCACAGCCGGGCGGCTTGCAGTGCCGCCGCTTCAGCCGCCCGCGACAATCTTCACAATCTCGACCCGGTCACCGGCCTGCAACAGGCGCGTGGCAAACTCGGACGGCGCAACTGCCTGGCCGTTGTGTTCGACGACCACACTGCGCGGCAACAGCCCTTGGGCCAGCAGGAATTGCTCGATCGTGCAGGGCAGGGCGGCCTCGACGGGTTTTCCGTTGGCGATGACCTGGCTCATGGTTTCAGGCGGTCAATGCGGCATCCCAATCCTTCCACACCGGTTCGTAGCCCAGGCGGCGGATCAACTGCGCCACTTCGTCCGCCGAACGCGCGTCGGCCACCTGAAACTGCTCGGTGGCGGCCGAGTCGGCGGCGTCCGGTGCCGCCCACTCGCTTGCCCCTCGGGCCAGAATCCGGCCCCGAACCGTCGGGTGCAGGTGCTCGCGGCCGGCCCCGGTGTAACCGCCCGGTTCGGTGTGGCTGCCCGCGCTTATCAGGGTGATGCCCAGCGGAATCAGCCCGTCGCGCAACCACGCCGGCTCGCGCGTCGAAAGCACCAGCCCCACGTCCGGGAACGTGAGCCGCAGCGCGCACACCAGTTGGACCAGGTCACGATCGCTCATGGGCCGCAGCGGCTGGCCGCCGCCGGCGCACGGGCGCAAGCGGGGCAGCGATATGGTCAGGATGGCCTTCCAGCAATGGCGCAACAGGTAATCCGCGTGGGCCGCCACGGCCAGCGCCTCGAAACGCCAGTCGGCCAGGCCGTAAAGCGGGCTGATGCCCAACCGCCGGAAGCCGGCCGCGTAGGCCCGCTCCGGTGTGCCCAGCCGCCAGTCGAAGTCACGCTTCGGCCCGGCGGTGTGGAGGGTGGCGTAAAGCGCGCGGTCGTAGGTCTCTTGGTAGATCACCAGGCCGTCCGCCCCGGCCGCCACCAAGGGGCGATAATCCTCGGTGGCAAGCGGGCCGACCTCCAGCGACAGGCTCGGCCACTGGGGGTGCAGGGCGCTGATGCACTGGCGCAGATAGGCCGGCGAAACGTATTTCGGGTGTTCACCCGCCACCAGCAGCAGATTGCGAAAACCCTGCGCCCGCAACGCCCGCGCCTCACGCAGCACCTCTTCGACCGACAGCGTCACGCGCAGAATCGGGTTGTCCCGCGAAAAGCCGCAGTAGCTGCAGTTGTTGATGCACTCGTTGGACAGATACAGCGGCGCAAACAGGCGAATCACCCGGCCGAAACGCTGCACGGTCAACGCATGGGCCTGGCGGCCCATCGGCTCGAGCAGCTCGGCCGCCGCGGGCGAGATCAAATGCGCAAAGTCCGCCAGGCCCAACCGGTCCTTGGCCAGGCTCTCTCGCACGGCTGCCAGGCCGGCCCGGCACGACTGTCGCACCAGGGCCGCCAGGGGCAGGGCGTCGAATTCACTCACAAAACTCACGCCGCAAACATAGCAAACCAGCCGCCCGGAGCATCTCAAATCGCAGTCGCCAACCCCAAGACTCCTTGGCGAGCACGAAGCGCCCACAGTCTGTAACTGCCGCCATGAGGCGGCCGACCTGCCCGCGCACCGGGACGGTCGGCCGCTTCACAGCGGCGGCTGCGTTACCGAAACTGATTGGGGTGGGGCGTGCTGTCCCCGGCCCGGCGCACGGCTGGCACGGCTGTGTGTCTGGCGTTGGCTACTGGCGATTAGCCAGGTTGTGCCGGCCCGCCGCGCGACGAGGCCGTGATGAATGCAGTGTCTCCGCTTCGCGCCCGGCGCGCACGCACTGCCATCAATCCCGCGCGCCATCTGGCCCTGTCGTCCGGTTCGTTTTGTTGCCCTGTAAAGGTTTTTCTTGACAGCAGTTACGGGCATTGGTAAAAAGCGGGCAAACGTGACATGGCGACCAGACATGTTGCTCAACCAACCAAACACAACAACTGACTCATGAAAACTACCCTGCTGAAACTCTGCCTTGGCGCCGCCTTGGTGGCGGCATTGGCCACGCCGGCCCGCGCGGGCACTGCGACGTGGAACTTCGACAACTGGTCGGAGATCACCAACCTGGTGTACGCAACCTCCGACAGTACCACATGGACAGACCCCAACTGGTATCAGTGGAGCGGATTCGGCAACCCCGAGAGCGGTGGCTTCCTGCAACTGACCCCCGCCATTGGCGGCCGCAACCTGGCGGTGGTCTTCCCTGACATTGACAACGGCGCGGCGGTGAAGGCCTTCAAGTTGTCCATGGACGTGCGCGCCGGCAACGGCACCGAACACGCGGCGGACGGCTTCAGCATCAGCTACGTCCGGGAAAACGACCCGGCCCTGACCAACGCGCTGAACCTTGACCCGGCCCGAAACAACATGGGCTATCTGTGGGGCTTCGCCGGGGGCGACTCCGTGGCACAGGCTCAAGACCCGGCAGGCTCCAACCTGCCCGAAAACGGCAGCAAGACCGGCGCGGCCATTGCCTTCGACTGCTGGGCGGGCAACCGGTTGCCCGACACGCCGGACCAATACGACCGCGAAGGCATCGCCGTGCGGGTGGACGACCATACCCTCATCCAGGTGCCGCTGACATCGTGGAACGGCGGATGCGCGGATACCAACTCCCTGCAGACCGGCGCCTGGCTGAATGACGGCGGCACGTCCTTCACCCACTTGGAGTGGTGCCGGCTGGAGGTCGAAAAGACCGTGGACAACAAAGTGTATGTCACGTGGAAGGGGCGCAAGATTCTGGACGGCTACCAGCTCACGGCCTACAGCCCGCACAAGGGCCGCCTCATTCTGGCCGGTCGCACCGGTGGCTCGTATCAGTACGTACATTTCGACAACGTTAGCCTCCAGACCACGCCGGCCATTGAGCCGGTGGTCAAGAGTCTGAGTGTCAACGCCGATCTCCGGGGCTGGACGATGGAGATCGAGGATACCCCGCCCAGCCTGCTCACCCTCATCAGCAGGGTGGTTTGGAACAGCACGGACGTGACCGCCCTGGTCAATGTGAGCAAGGCCGGCAACATCACCACGGTGGCGTTCACCTCGGCCAACCGTCTGCCGCCTGCCTCGGCCAATCGGGTCGTGGTGAGTTTCCAGAGCAGCTTGGGACAGAATCTGGAAGGGATTGCCGACGCCACAACGCCGGATTACTTCGTGATGCCGACGGCTTACGCGCTGCCGCTAAGCGCCGTTTCCGGCCAGCCGCGTGGCATTGTCCTGGGCCAGATCTGGCAGACCATCGCCCCTAACGTAAACAGCCAGGGCGGTAACAAGCTGAACTGGACCGAGGAACAGCTCCTGGGCCTGCACGGCACGAATCTGATTACCGGCCCCGTGCCTACTTCGACGGATGTGTTGGACTACCAGAACGACGGCCCGGCCGGCAGTCCCAACGGCAACTTCCGCGTGGACGGCTCGTTGTCCGGCTTCTGGGATGGCCCGGACTACGCCATTGCCGACCTCGGCTTCGGGTCCAATCCGGCAAAGACCAGCACGGATGACGGCACGATCGAGTGGTTCACCTACGTGCACTTCCCGACCGCGGGCGACTACTACATGGTGGTCAACAGCGACGACGGTTTCCGGCTGACGACCGCCCGGAACGCCAGGGACCGGATGGGCGATGTGATCTCGTTCTTCAACGCCGGTCGGGGCAACGGCACGGGTCTGGGCGCTGGAACCAGCCAGCGCGTCATCGTGGACCAGCCGGGCGTTTATCCCATCCGTGGCATCATCGAAAACGGGGCTGGCGGCTTTAACGTCGAGTGGTACACGCGGGATGGCACGAACCTGTTCCTGGTGAACAGTAACGCGACGCCGCAGGCCCTGCAGGCCTGGACGGCGGCCACGGGCGTGGGCTGCTACGTCCAGAGCGCCATCCCGGTGCGGGACGCTGTGGACGTCAGCCCGGCACAGAAGATCATGATCGAGCTGGCCAACGGCAACACGACCGTCAACGCCAGCAGCATCACCCTCAAGGTCAACGGCAATCCGGTGACGCCCACCATCACGTCCGGGGCAACGACCAAGATCGAACTGGACCCCATCGGCTCAGGCGGTTACTGGCCCAGCGCCTCGACGAACACCATCGAACTGGCGTTCACCGACAGTGCCAGCACGGCTTACAGTTACACTTGGCGCTTCACCGTGGTGACCTACCGGTTCCTGACCGGCGGCCTGCCCTTGGGCGCCCAGGACACCGCAAAGCCCGGCTTCCGCGTCCTCACGTGGAAACCGATCTTCGGATGGACCGCGGCAGGTGAGTGGGATGGCACTTACCCGCTGACACGCATCTACGCGGCCGAGCAGTTGCTGGCTGGTTACCTGCGCCCCAACGGCGCGACCAACCAGGAAAACATGGTGGGTGGCTACTTCGAAGTGCCGGGTGTTGTGAACTGGAACGGCGAGCTGGACGGCCAGCCCTGGAGTGGCGGTCCCAACCAGCAGGGCAACTTCCGCGACCCGACCTATCCCGACAGCTTCCCGCCAGGGCTGCCAGGTCTGTTCGACCCGGGCATCAGCCAGAGCGACCTGCTCTCGAAGGCCGGCTACTCGGTTGAGACCCTGACCTACCTGGTTCTCCCCAACGCGGGGCCTTACCAGATGGGCGTCAACAGCGACGACGGTTTCTTGGTGACGGACAGCCACACGCGTCCGGCCAAGAACGGCGCGCTGATGGTAACGGCGCCAGCGGCGGTGGCCGGTGGTTATTACGCCATCCATGCGCCTGTCGCACTGGCCCTGCCCCACACCAATGCGCCGATCAGCGCCAAGCTCGTGCCCACCGACCCGATCCTCGCTGACGGCCCGCTGGTCAACGCGGCGGCCGTCCGGGGGAACATCGCCATCTGCCGGCGTGGCGCGGTCGCATTCGCCGCCAAGATCCAGAACTGCATCAACGCAGGTGCCGTGGCGGTCATCGTCGCCAACAACCGGGATGACAACAATACCAATGGCAACGGGAATAATGGTATCATCCCGATCGAAATGGGCGGCACGGGCACGCCGGTGATCCCGGCTGCCATGATCACCATGGAGGCTGCCGATAAGTTGATCGCCGCCGCGGCGACCAACGATGTGCTGGCGACGCTCAACCCGATCCCGGTCTCTTGGGATAACGAGGGTGCCCTGGGCTACTACGACGGTGGCAGGGGGTCTTCGGACTCGCTCTTCTACTTTGTCGCGCCTGCGCCCGGGGTTTATCCCTTCCGGATGATGTTCTTCGAGGGCGGTGGTGGTGACAACTGCGAGTGGTTCACCGTGTTGCCGGACGGCACCAAGGTGCTCATCAACGACGCCACCAACCCGAATGCCATCAAGGCCTACCGCGCCGTGCAGTACGTGCCGCCGCCAACCATCACGGTGGGTCGGGACGGCTCGGACATCGTCGTCACCTTCACCGGCACGCTGCAGAGTGCGGACACGGTGACGGGGCCGTACAGCGACGTGACCGGCGCGACCTCGCCGTATCGCTCGCCCATCAGCGCGGCGCCGAAGTTCTTCCGCGCCCGCCGGTAGGAGGGTATTGGGAGTCAACGAGGCCCGTGGGGCTTCGTGCAGGGGCCGGGTGGCCAAGAGCCGCCCGGCCCTTTCTGCTGGGTGGCGCGGCCGCACACGCGCGGGCCGGCCAATCCCGGGCCATTCGGCGACCCCGGCGACAATGTGGCCACGCGTGCGCGGGTCGGAGCGGATTACTCCGGCCTCACCCGTGTGTCCCAACCGGCACGCGTGTTGCCGGATGGCTTGTCCCCGTCGGCCAGTCGGGTGGCGGCGACCATGTAACCGGCGGCTACGCGGTAACGGGCAAAGCGCGTGTCCAGTCGCCGCGCCAGCCACGGCAACACGTAATGGACGGCCGGTTTGAGGCAAAGCCGGGCTGCGCGGCCCAGCCAGCGCGCCAGCCCGGCGCGGCGTTGCTCCAGTTCCCGCCAGTGGATATAGAACTGGTCCAGATACACGCAGGCCACCCGACCCGGCCCGCCCTGCGGATGCAGCTCGTCCAGCCGGAAACCCTGCCGCGGCAGCCAGTGCTCGAACCAGTAGGGCGTAAAACCGCCGTAGTAGTGGAACGGCTCCATGTGCAGCCAGCAACCCAACGGCGTGGTCAGCCACAGCCGGCCGCCGGGCTTGAGCAGCCGGGCAAACTCGGCCAGCACCGCCACCGGGTCGGCTACGTGTTCCAGCACCTCCGTGCACAAGACGGCGTCCAGACATTGATCCGGCAGCGGGATGCGCGTGATGTCGCACACGTGATCCACCGGCCGGGTGTATTTTACCAGCTCACCCTGATACTGGCAGAAGTCCTGGGACTCGTAGCGGCAATGGGCGAAGAAGGGCCGGTATTTGCAGGCGCCAGCACCGGCGTCCAGCACCCGGCTGCCGGGCGGCAGGGCAGCGGCGTGAACTTTGATGAACTGGTCCCGCTGCCAGGCTTCCGGCCACCACCGACGCTCCCACCTTGTCTCGACAAGTTTATCCATGGCGCAACACCGCCCGGAGCGCGGACCGGGCGCTCGCAGGCCCGGGCACGTTAGCCCGCCGCCTCCACCGCGCCAACCTGAAACTGCCGGCTCCATCCGCCCGGGGGGCATCTTCCTGCGACCGCCAGCCACCGGGGCGCCGCCCGGGTCGGGGCGCACGCGGCGGCAACCGGACTTGACCGGCGGCATTCGATACCCTCAACTCCGGGCGGCGCGGCCAAGCGCGGCGTGTTGCGTTTGCCGGTCTCGACGTGACCCGATTCAAACAGGTGCTTTCTCGGCTCCACCGCTCGGCGGTCGTGTGGTCGTGGGTGATGAACGGCCTGCGGCTGGCCTCCGGTGTGGTGGTGCTTCCCCTGCTGGTCCTCAAGCTGCCCAAGCCGGACTACGACATCTACTTCGTGTTTCTGAGCCTGTCGGCGCTGGTGCCGATTCTGGACCTGGGCTTTGCCGTGAGCGTTGGCCGGGCGGTCAGTTACGCCATGGGCGGGGCGACGGAATTGAAGCCGATGGGCTTTGCGCCACAGCCCGGGGCGGCCGGACCGAACCGGCTGCTGCTATGGCAACTGTTGCACACCACGCGGCAACTCTACCGTCTGCTGTCGGCCGGCACGCTCCTGTTGGTGGGGCTTGGCGGCACGGCGTTTTTGAGCGAGGCCGTGCCCCAAACCAGCGCGCCAGTGGTGACCTGGACGGCTTGGGGCGTGACGCTGGCAGCGATGGTGTGGGAGATCTACGCCGGCTGGTGGAACGTCTTTCTGCGCAACATGGACCGTGTGCTGGAAAGCACGCGGCAGATTGCCCTGGGCCAGGCGGTCAAAATCGCTCTCAGTGCCGGGTTGCTGTTGGCCGGGGCGGGTCTGCTGAGCGTGCCTGTGGCCGGCATTGTGGCCAGTTTCTTGCAGCGCTCGCTGGCCAGGCGCGCCGTGCTGGCCTGGCTGGGCGAGCCACCGGCGGGCGTCACGCGGCACATCAAGCAATTCGTCGCGACGCTCTGGCCGAACAGTTGGCGGGTGGGGGTGCATTTTCTGAGCGGTTACCTGGCCGGGCAGGCCAACACGTTGGTCTGCCTGCCGCTGCTCGGGTTGGCAGCCAGCGGCCGCTACGGCTTCTCGCTACAACTGGTGGCCATCTGCTCCGGCATGGCCCAGGTCTGGACGCTGGTCAAATGGCCGCAGGTGGGGCAACTGCGCATCAAACAAGACCAGGCGGCGTTGCGCCGGTTGCTCTGGCCGCGCCTGTGGCTGCAGTACCTCACCTACGCCGTGCTGGTTACCGGCGCGGTGGTCGGCGTACCCGCCCTGTTGCAGGCGCATCACTCGGAGAAAAGCCTCCTGCCGCCTCTCTGGTTCGCGCTGTTGGCCGTGAACGGCTGGCTGGACATGAACTGCTCGTTCTGGAACACGCTGATTTCAACCGAAAACCGGCTGCCGATGGTATGGCCGATGTTGGCCGGCAACGTCGCCAGCCTGCTGCTGACGATCGTTCTGGTCAAAACCACGTCGCTCGACTTGGGGGCGTTCATCCTGGCGCCGCTGGCTGTGGGGCTGCTTTACAACCACTGGAAATGGCCGCGCGAAGGGGCGCGCACGCTGGGCACAACCTGGTGGCGGTTTCTGTTCAGCAGACCCGGTTGACCCGGCGGCGTCGGGGCGTCTTGCCGCCCCCCGGCGAGCCGGCCTGCGGTTGCATGGTGATCCGACGCGCCCGGGCCTACATTTGCTCCAGCACCTCGATACCCAGCGCCTCAAGGCCCTGGCGCAGCACCCGTGCGGTGGCCTCGCACAAGGCCAGCCGGCCGGTGCGCTCCGGCTCGGCAGCGCGCAGCACCGGACAGGCCTCGTAGAACTGCGTGAACCGCCCGGCCAGGTCGTAGAGGTAGTTGCACAGATAATTCGGGCGGTATTCGTCGGCGACGGCGTCCAGCACCAGGCCGAAGTTGAGCAGGTGTTTGCCCAGCGCCACCTCCTCGCGGGTGCTCAGCGTCAGGCCGGCTTCGAGCGGCCCGACCGGGGCGGCCGCTACCTGGCCCTTGCGGAAGATGCTGCGGATTCTGGCGTAAGCGTACTGCAGGTAGGGCGCAGTGTTGCCCGTCAGCGACAGCATCTTGTCCCAATTGAACACGTAGTCGCTCTGCCGGTTGGGCAGCAGGTCGGCGTACTTGACCGCTCCCAGCCCGACCACCCGGGCGATCTCGCGTTGTTGGGGCGGGGGGAGTTCGGGATTCTTCTCGGCGACCACTCGCAGGGCGCGCTCCTCGGCCTCGTCCAACAGGTCCGTCAGCTTGATCGTGTCCCCGGCGCGCGTCTTGAACGGCTTGCCATCGTCACCCAGGATCGAGCCGAACCAAACGTGCGCCAGGCGCACGGTGGCGGCCTCGGGCCGCCACTTGCGGAAGGCGGCGAACACCTGCTGGAAGTGCAACTGCTGCCGCCCGTCCGTCACGTAGATGATTTCGTCCGGCTGCCAGGTGTCCAGCCGATACGCCAGCGTCGCCAGGTCGGTGGTCGTGTAGTTGAAGGCGCCGTCGCTCTTCTGCACCAGCGCCGGCGTGCCCCGCAACGACGGGCAATCGTCAAAGAATACCACCAGGGCGCCGTCGCTCTCGCGCGCGATGCCGCGGGCTACCAGCTCGGCCACCAGCCCTTTGAGCTGCGGGTTGTAAAAGCTCTCGCCCAGCGTGTGGTCGAAACGCACGCCCAGCCGCGCATAAATGCGGTCGAACTCCGCCCGCGACAGGGCGATCATCTCGCGCCAGAGCGCCAGGTTTTCCGGGTCGCCGCTTTGCAGCTTCACCAGCTCCTGGCGTGCGGCCTCCAGCGTGGCCGGGTTGGTTTGGCACTCGGCGCTGATGCGGCGATAGAGCCGCTCCATCTCGCCAATGGCGTCGGCTTGGAGGGCGTTTCGGTTCAACTCCCGTTTCCAGCCCAGCAGCAACATGCCGAATTGCGTGCCCCAGTCCCCCAGGTGGTTGTCCGTGATGACCCGGTGGCCCAGCAGCCGCAGCACCCGCGCCAGACAGTCGCCCAGAATGGTGGAGCGGATGTGACCCACGTGCATCGGCTTGGCCACGTTGGGCGAGCTGAAATCCACGATCACCGTGCGGGGGCGAGCGGCCTGTTGCAGGAACGGACGCTCAGACGCGACCGCTTCAGCCAGCGCACGCGCCACGGCATCCGGCCGGAGCCGGAAATTCAGAAAACCCGGCCCCGCCACGTCCACCGCCTCGCACAGGTCTGCCACCGACAGGCCCTTGAGCACGTCGGCAGCCAGTTGACGGGGATTGACCTTGCGCGCGCGGGCCAGGCCCATCAGGGCTGTGGCCTGGTAATCGCCGAACCGCGGGTCGGGACACGGCCGCACTTGCACGGCAGCCGGGTCGGCCTCCGGCACGACGGCCCGGACGGCCTCGCGCAGGCGGGATTCCAGTTGTTGATAAAGCAGCATCGGGAAAGGCAGGGGACGCGTCGGGCTGGCGGCGTCGCGGGCTGAAACCGGCGGCGTCAAAGCCCGCCGGGCGATTCACTTCTTGCCGCAGGTCTGGCGAATGATGGCCAGCATGGCATCGGCGTCCGGCGCGGTTTCCAGCGCCTGTCGGAACTCCGCCTTGTGCAGCAGCTTGGCGATATTGGCCAGGGTGTGGAGGTGTTTTTGGAACTGGCCCTGCGGCACCAGAAACAGCATGACCAGCTTGACCGGCTGGTTGTCCAGCGCCTCGAAATCCACGCCCGTCCGCGAGCGACCCAGCGCGCCAACCACATCCTGAATAAGGTCCGTTGAGGCGTGGGGGATGCCGATGCCGAAGCCGATGCCGGTGCTCATGGACTGCTCGCGCTTGCGCACGACGGCGGTGATGGCGTCCCGGTGCTCGGGCTTGATCTTGCCCGTGTCCACCAGATTGCCGATCAACTCGTCAATGGCTTCCCACCGGGTTTTGGCCCGCAGTTCCGTGACGATGTGGTCCCGTGTCAGTATGTCAGCCAGGTCCATAACGCTCGAAGCAATGATTCATTTCGCCCCAAGTGCGGCCGCATTTCAAGAGCCAATCTGTGTTGCGGAACAGAGCGCGCGGGCACGCCGCCTCGCCGCGGCTTCCTCGTGTGGCGGGCCGGGGACGGCGTGCCCGGCGTGCCGCGCCGTTGGTCGCCAGGTTGGCCAGTCTGCGAGGGGCCACCTGGCGTGTGGTCTTCACGGCGACCGCACGGTCTGAGGACTGTTCTCGGTTTTGCTCGCCGCCGGCCAGCGGTCCGAGTCCACGCGCGCCTGTTTGAGCAGCGTTTCCATGCGGGCCACGATATCCGGGTTGGAGTCGGCCAGGTTTTGGCGCTCCGCCAGGTCGGTCTTGAGGTTGTAAAGCTCCAGCGGTGCGCCGGCCTTCGGGCGAATGGCCTTCCAATCTCCCATGCGCAGCGCCTGCTGGAATCCGCGCTCGTGGAATTCCCAGTAGAGGTACTCGTGCCGGTTGGTCTGCGTGCCGCCGGTCAGCAGCGGCAGCACCGAAAAGCCGTCCATGCCGGCCGGCGGCGGGGTGCGCGCCAGCTCGGCTGCCGTCGGCAGAAAATCCCAAAATGCCCACACAAAATCACTGACCTGCCCGGGCCGGATGCGTCCGGGCCAGCGAACAATCATGGGCACGCGGATGCCGCCCTCGGTCAGGTCGCGCTTGATGCCGCGCAGTGGGCCCGAGCTGCGCAGGAAGGCCGGGTCCACGCCGCCTTCTTTGTGCGGCCCGTTGTCGCTGCTGAAAAACACGATCGTGTTTTCGTCCAGCCCCAGCTCCGCAAGCCTGGCCAACAGCCGGCCCACGTCGGCGTCCAGGCGCGTGATCATGGCGGCCTTGTTTTTCTCCGGTTGCGGCCAGGGCTGCATCGAGTAGGGAGCGTCATCGGGCACTTGCATGCCGTTGCCCGAGCGGCGGCCCTCCTCGTTGTTGGCGTGCGGGATGGTGTAGCACAGGTGCAGGAAGAACGGGCGGTAACGGTTGGAGGCATCGGGTTTGTTGATGCGGATGAAGTTGAGCGCCGCGCGGGTGCACAGGTCCGGCACGTACAAGCCGCGGGCGCCATGAGCGTTCTCCGGCAACGCCAGCCAGCCGTCGAACCCGCTCCGGGGGTCGTAGCGATACAGGTTGGTGGGGTAGTAGTCATGGGCGTGCACGTTCTCCAAGTAGCCCACAAACTCGTCGAAGCCCTTCTTTTGCGGCACACCCGGCAGGCCCGCGTCGGCAAGCCCCCATTTGCCGATCAGCCCGGTGTGATAGCCCGCGGCCTTGAGCACTTCGGCCACGGTAACCTCTCCGGGCAGCAGCGTGCCGCCCCGCACGTTGCCGCGCAGGTTCAAGTGCCCCGTGTGCTGGCCCAGCATGAGCGAAGCCCGCGACGGCGTGCAGACCGTGCTGCCGGCGTAACAGCTTGTGAAGCGGATGCCCCCGGCGGCCATGCGGTCCAGGTTGGGCGTCCGAATGTGCGCCGAGCCGTAGCAACCCAAGTCCCCATAGCCCAGGTCATCGGCCAGAATGAAAATGATGTTGGGCCGGCGCGGACTGGGCGGCGGGTTGCCGGTGTTCCGGGCCTCGGCGCAAGAACCCGGCCCCGAGAGGCTCAGCCAAACTGCCAGCCCCAACCCCACCAAGCCAACGCGACTGCAAACGAATCGCATCCTCATGCCGTGGATTCTGGTCCGCGACACTCGCGCAAGGCAAGCTCCTGCTGGCTGGCCTGCCAGTGCGGGAGGTTCAGCCACCCAAACGCCCACCCGAAGGCCTGGCCCCCCGGCGTCCGCGGCGGCCGGGGGCATCCGTCGAGCGTCGCGGTGCCGCTCTGCGCGGAGTCCTGAGTGGTCCGCGATTTGTCGCCCGGTCTGCGGCTGGGAGCAACTGCTCGCGCAGCAGCCGCACTGGGCCGAGCAGGCCCGACGGCGACAACGGGCTGTCCGGCTTGTACGGGTTGGCCGTGGTCCAGGTCAGGCGTTGTTCCGGCGGCAATGCGGCATCCCCGATCAGCCGGTTGATCCACAGGTTGGCGACGGTCACTTCCAGCTCGTTGGTGCCGGCGCGCAGCGCACCGGTCACTTCCACCCGCCACGGGGCGCACCATGCCACGCCGCAGTCCTGCCCGTTGAGCCGCACCCGCGCCAGGTTCTTGACCGTGCCCAGGTCCAGAAACAACCTCGGCCCATCCTGTCGCTCACTCGGCCAGCCGGGCGCGACAAATGACTTCCGGTAACTGGCAAGCCCGGAGTAATGGCGGATGCCCGACGCGCTGTGGCGGCTCCAATCCACCAGTTCCGGGAAAGTGACGTGTTCCGGTCCCCCCCAGCGCGGATCAAAGCTCACTTCCCATGGCCCGCTCAACTCGGTCACAAGGGTCAGCGGGTTGAAATTCGCGGTGGCCGTGGTGGTGCGGCGCGCCACAGGTCGCCTGAACACGATAAAATAGGATTCCAGCGGTTCAAAACGGAGGGGAATGGTTGTGCGTCCGTCGCGCGTCTCGAAATGGGGCAGGGCGCGGCGCTCGCCTGTGACCGGATGCCACAACTCCGGTTGCAAACCGGTCACGCGGAAGACGCATCGCGCGTCAACCGGCCGGTCCGCGCGGCTGGAGACGAAATAGAGGTGCGCGTCGCCGTCGCGCCGGTGGGCATGGCGAATCGGCCCGTCGGCCTCGAAATCCGGTGGCACGCCCATGGCGCTCAACAGCCGCGCCAGCACCGCGTAGGGCGGGTAGGCCGTCGAGATGATGGGTCGGTTGGTAGCCAGCGCGTCCGCGGACACGCCTTGCTCGAAGGCGGCTTCCCACACCACGCGCCCCCCGCCGGCTGCCCGGGACGCGCCCCACAATTGGCCCGCCAGGCTGCGCACCTCCTCATCGCAATGCGGGTAATTGGAAAGGCTCGGCGAGTGGGTCGGCGGCGGCCCGACAATGGTCGCGCCGGCGAGGACCAGCTCTCGGACGTTGCCCAATAGCTCCGGCGTCATGGTTCGGTCCAGCGGCAGGACAAGCAGCCGGTAACGGCTGCCGCCCGGGAAAACGATTTGACCCTGTTCGACCCGTGCCCGCGCCCGCAGGGTGTCAGGGGCGCAGCCATCAAAACTGTAGCCGCGTCGGTCCGGTGGGCTGCCCACTGTGGCATCGGGCGGCGGCCGGAAGACGTGCGGCGCGCCCTCGGGTGTCAGAAAGAGAATGTCCACCACGGCCTCGCCCTGTCGCAGCAGCAGTTGACAGCGTGCCAGGTATTCGTGATAAGCGCGCACCAGAGGCCACCAGGTCTGAGTGCGCTCCCAGTGCACCCCGTACGCCCCCATGCGCATGCCCGGTCGTCGGTCCAGCCACGGTTGGTGCTGGTAACGATGAAACGCCAACCGGTTGATCCCGGCGGCGAATGCCCAATCGCCCAGCGCCTTCAGATTGGCCGGATGGGCCTGCCAGTCTTCCCCAGGCTCGGACGTGAAGGCCTCGGCCGCCACCAGCGGCCGACCGCCGGTGTGGGCCAGCGACACCGCCTCGATGACGCTGTAAGTGGTGTCAAACCCGCGCCACCAGAATTCCGCCATGGGCACGTCCGCGACCGCCCCCAAGCTCAAGTCGGCGCACGGGTTCATGTCATACGGCTCAACGGAGAGCTGCAGCCCCCGCCTGTGGGCGTAGTCGCGCAGTCGGCCGAGGTGGTTGGTGATCACCAGTTCCTGGGCCGTTTGCCGCACGTCCCACAAGAACCGCTCCGTCAACGCCGGCTTCTCGACCACGCGCCCGGTGAAGGCCGGCAGCCAGGGCAGCGGGTCATACCCACGCCGCCGACGGAACTCGTCCCTGAAGCGCGCCGACCAGTTTTGCGCGCTCATCTCCCAACTGTCGAAATGCAACATCGTCAGCCCGCCCGAGCCGCGCCCCCGCCCACCAAGGTCGCGCCACAGGGCGCCGACGTAGCGCTCCAGATGCGCGTCCAGCGCCGCCGGGTCGAACTTGTCTGTCTCGAAACCCAGGCCGGGCTGGGGCGCGGGCCGGGTTGTTTGGCCGGTCAGCGTCCGACCGAACCGCAGGATCGTCCACTCTCCCGGTGGGACGTCCCACTGCAGCCGTCCGTCTGCTGCGAGGCGGGGTGTCAGATCAATCACCGATTGGCGCGGGATGCAGGCCGCCGCCGGCCAGTCTGGCTGGTCCGCGGGCGGTGGCAGAGCGGACTTAACGCCGGGCGATGAGGAATAGGGCGCGCGCACAAACAAAGCCTTTTCATCCAAATCCACCAGCCGCTTGTCCTGCGCCGGTCGGGGGAACGCCAGCACCGCCACGTCCAGGTAGCACGTGCGCCACTGCCGCGCCAACTCCGGTGTCAGCGTACCCACGCCAAAGAATGGCTGCCGGGGTTGCGGCTGCGGCAGTAGCGCGTCGAAATGCCCAGGGCCGGCGAGGTTGGTTTCGGCGGCGACGAGGTGTTGCATGGCCTGCTCGGGAGCTACCCAAGGGCCGCCCGTGCCGCACCAGCCCGGCCCGGCGCCCAGGGCCAGTTCGATCCCCAGCCGTCGCGCCTCACCCACCGTATGCACCAACAACCGCCGCCACTCCTCGGACAGCAAGGGCACCGGCCCTCGCGGCAGGCCCAAGTCAACCTCCAGCAGAATGGCGCCGCCAATGCCGGCTTGGCGCATCGCCTCCAGGTCGGCAGTCAACCCCTCGCGCGTGCGGTGACCGTCCATGAAAAACCAGTACACCCACGGCCAACACTGCCGGGGCGGTTGCTGGAATTGGTGTTCCCACCGTGGTGCTGCAACGGCGTTTGCACCCAGGATGAGCGCCATCAAGATGGTCTTTTGCGGCAGTGGCATACGTGACCTTACGGTTGCACGGCAGCGTCAGCATGGACAGATTGGCCGCCTTGTCCAGCCTCCAACCATCCTGGCTACCGCTGGAATGTCGGCCGTATGGACCTTGGGGGTGGTTTCCAGAGCTGTGTTGTGTTTCACACCGGCGGCATGGTCCAGTGCCCCACACGCGGGCCGGGCTGGAGGCTGATGGTTGTGCCGGAGTTTTGGGTGCACTGCCCCTGCGGCAGCATTCCCCCAGGAATCCGCCCTGCTGGCTCGGGCTTGATGAGTGTTCTGAAGCATTTCGCATTCGGTGCCGCAGCCGAAGTCGGACAGCGTAGTGGATGGACTCGAACACTGCGGCATCGAACAGGCCAAGAGCAGGCCGCTGGAAACTGGCCAATGCCACGGCCTGTAAGCTTTGGGCGTTCAAGCAACTTTGTTGGGGCAGCCAGGGCAGCGCGGGACAAGCTGACCCCGCAGGGCGTCCGGCCAAACCGGGCTTTCACCTGAATGATCGTGGCAACAGCCAGCCGCGCATCTGCTGCGCTGGCCAGCTTTATGACGTAGCGCGGTTTGGTAGCCAAACCAAAGTCCACTTCGCCAGGTTTCGCCGAATTGAGAGCGAGTAACAACCGGACCGAAAGGTAGGCGCGCAATTGCTCAGCGACCGTAATAGGGCACATGGTGGTCTGGGCGGTTGGATGGTTTGCTCAAACGAACATGAAACGGCCCCCGGCTACGAGGCGTATGTCCCCACCGGTCGGCGGCAACAATTCCTGCAACAGCGTGTGCAACCGCAACCGCCGCCACAACGCCAGCGCCAGATACACCCGCCCGAACTGCCGCACCCGTTCCACCCGCACCCGACTCACCTCCACCGTCCGCCACAACGGCGCCGGTGGAGGCGGTGGCGGCGCGCCCAACGGCAACTGCTGCGCCGGTGGCCTGCCGTCGAGCAGCGCCTCCAAGTCCGACCACTCGCGCGCCTGCTGGGTCTCTTCCGGAGTCAGTTTACCGAGGTGGGCGACGACTTGGTGACGAGACCCCTTGGTCGTGCGGATGGATTTGACCAGCGACCCATACGTGTAGTCGTTCTCGCCGACCAGTTTGGTATGCCGTCGCAGAAACATGGCGGCAGGGTGAGCCGCCGCTGCGGCATCTGCAACGGGGTCTTCTGCACTACACGGACTTTGCCGGCATCGGACCGCAGGATACCAGCTACTTACACAGCTGCCCCCGCCCAACTTTCCGCCAGTTTCACCGCTCACTGACGAACTTGGGCTAAACCGGCGGCAGGTCGCAGGGGTGACGGCGGCCGACTTTGGGGATGGCCCGAGTGTGCAGTTGGCGGGCTTGGTGGCGTGGGCGCGGCGGCGCGGCCGTTCTAGCTGGCCGGCTTGGCAGCCGGCTTCCAATCGGGCGGCACGTCCCGGAACTTGGGCGGCTCATCCTTACCCAACCGGCGTTTCATGCGCTCGACGTTGCGGGTCTCGACTTTATCGTCGTGCGCCTCCGCCTCGCTGACGCCGGGCAGGCGCAACTTTTCGGCGGCGGTGTGCGCGGCGGCGACTTCCGGCGTCCGCAAGACGGTCGGCCGCATCAGCACGAGCAACTCCTTCCGTTCGGTGCTGTGCGAGGTCTTGTTGAAGAGGTAGCCCAGCAGCGGGATGTCCTTCAGAAACGGCACGCCGGACTTGGCCTTGTCGTCGCTGGTGCGAATGAAACCGCCGAGGATGATCGTTTCGCGGTCCCGGACCGCGACCTGAGCCGAGAGGCTGCGGCTGGCGGTGTTGGGAACGTCACCGACGTTCGCGATGGCCGTCGAGCCCGAGATTTCCTCAATCTGCTGATTGATCTCCATGACGACGAGGCCGACCTGGTTGATGTAAGGGGTGACGTCCAGTTGGATGCCCACCCGCAATTGCTGATACTGCGAGCTGGGGTAACCGCCGTAGTAACCGCCGTAGTAGGTGCTGGTGACGTAGGGCACCGTGTTGCCGATGAAGAAACTGGCGGGCGTGGCATGGAAGGTCATGATGCGAGGTTTCTGGATGACGGTTACACGGCTGTCGCTGGCCGCCGCTGTGAGGGTGGCGTCGAAGTCGCCTCCAAACTTGCCGTAGTAACTCAACCCGCGGCCCAGTGCGCCCAGGGCATTGGAGCCGGCGGCGAACGAGCCTGAGGACAGGAAACCCACGTTATTGAGCGCCCCGACGCCAGTGAAGTAGTTGCCGATGCGCGTGGCGTTTTCGCCTTGCGCGTAGCTGACGCCGAAGCTGTACCCGCTGCCCAACTGCACGTCCATGATGATGGCCTCGATGAGCACCTGGGGTAAAACCACGTCCAGTTGGGCCACGATGTTGGTGATGGTCTTCATGTCCTCGCGACTGGCAAAGACCAGCAGCGCGTTGGCCCGCTCGTCGGCCACGATCTTGGTCGGTCCCAACACGGTGATGTCCCCTGTGCCGGTGGTGGAGGCCTTCTTGATGATGGCCTGCAGACGGTCCTGGAAACTCGGCTGCGCCCCGGCCGCCCCGGGCGCCGTGGGCGTTACGCCCATCGGCGTCACTCCCGGTTGCCCGGGCATCGCGCCCAAGCCGAAACGACTCGTCCCGGTCGTGCCGACCCGACCGGTCGCGCCGGTGGGACGTGCGGTAGCCCCGCTGCTGGTGACCGCCCCGCCGCTGCTCAAGCTGCTGAGCGCATTGGCGATGTCCGTGGCCTTGGCATACTTGATCTGAATGACCTCGGAGACGAACTCCGACGGAATCGGTTTATCCACCTCGCGGATCAGCTCCAGCATCCGCTTGACGTTCTCGGTTGTGTCCCGCAACACGAGCGTCTGACTGCCGTCAATGGGGATGACGGCGTTGGCCGTGCCGACGCTGGCGAACATGGCCAGCAACTGTTGCAACTCGCTGGGCTTGACGTGCGTGACCTGCACGATGTGAGTGACGAACGGGCCCAATTCCGGCATGCCTTTCTGATCGAGCCGTTGCATGGGCGCGCCCTCCTGGGCGGCTTGGGCCTTGGGCACGGCCTTCACAAACTTGTCGCCGACCGGGATCATGGAAATGGCGTTGAGCGCCAGCACACTGTCCAGCGCCTGGATGATTTCGCGGCGGGTCAAGTCGGATTGCGTGCGCAGCTTGATGGGCACGGCAGGGAGGTTGGCCGGGCGCAACACGGTCCGGCCGGACAACCTCGAATAGACGTCAAACACCTGGTCCAGATCAGTTCCCACCCAGTCAATCGTGCCGGCGGGCAGCTCCTCCTCGGCCGGCCGCGCGGCAGGGGCTTGGGCGGGAACGCCGCCGGCAGGCCGGGCGGCGGCCGGTTGCGCCGGCGCGCCTGGAAGGGCCGGGGGGACGGGCTGCGCAGCGGGTGGCGCGGCAGCCGCCGCGGGCGCGGGGCCTGCCCCCACGGGCGGAGCAGGCACGGCACTCGGAGTCGCCGTTGCGGCAGGGCTTCGCGTGGGGCTTGGCAGAGCGCGCGCCGCCGCCGGTGGAGGCGCGGTGACGGGCGTGGACGCGGTTGCTGGCGGGGCCGCCGTGGCCGGAGACGGCAGGGCCGCCGGGGGCAGGTTGGTAGCCAGGCGCGCTGCGCGTCGTGCTGCCGCTTGCGCCGGCGACATGTTCGAGGCGGCGGTTGCTGGCGGGGGCAACGTGGGCGGGGCGGGCTGCGCGACCACGCCCAGCGTCAGGCCGCAGGTACACCAGAGAAGCAATGCAGTTTTCACGGTCGTTTGGAGGTTGACTTGTCAGGTGGGGAAGGGGTTTGGGCCGGCGCCGGCGGCGGGCTTGGGGACGGCTGCGGCCTGGCTGGCGACCCGGGCTGGACTGCGGCCGGCTTCGAGGCCGGGGGCGCGGCTTTGCCGCCCTTGGTGGCGACGGCGGCCGGCTGGGCAGCCGGGCCACGAGCCGGTGGCTGTTTTTTCTGGTAGCTGGCCACCAGGGTAATGTTGCCGCTCAGCCGGTTGCGCGGCGCATCGGGCCGCAGCGACAGGCCGCGGATTCGGGTCATCGAATTGCCCGCGCCCAAGCGATAGAGAAAATCCAATAACTGCCGTTCCTCGGCCAGCACGGTGATCGTCTGGTTGCGCTCGATGAAAAACTGGTTGTTGGTCCGGGTGTTCATGCGCGAGGTGCCGGTGATGGTCACGCCGCTCTGGGAGGCCTGTCGCTGAATGGCGCCCAGGAATTCGGTGCCCTGGTCTTCCTCCGGCACCGGTTCGCCGGCGCCCTCCAGCGCGCGCAGCCGGGCCTGAATCTGGGGCATCTGGGCGATTTCGCGCTGGAAGCGCTCCAGTTTCCGGCGCAGGCCCTCGAGGTCTTCCTGCGCCTGCTTGCGGTCGCCAAAGTGCGGCCACACGAAGACGAAGTTCAGCACCAGGAACAGCGCCGTGCCCACGCCCGCCACCAAGCGGCGCTCGAACGGCCGGAGATTCAACTGGTCGAAGGCGCTGCTCATTTCTCCTCCGGGCGGTTCAGTTCGAGGCTGAAATTCCAGGTAACGGTGTTGGCCCCGGGGTTTTGCCGCTGGGTGAAAGGCTCGCCTTTCAGCGGGTCGAACAACGGCTGGCCGCGCACCTGGGCCTTGCGCAGCGCGCTGCTGAACTCGATGACCGCCATGACGCTGTCACTGGAGCAGGTGCCGTTGAGGGTCAGCTTGCGGCCGTCCGCAAAGTCCAGTGATTGGAGCACCGCCCCCTCGGGCAGCCGCTCGGCCACCAACTGCCAGCAATCCAGCGCGGCGAACTTGAGGTCCTGCCGGTCCTGGAGCACCTGGTAGCGGGCTTTGAGCTGCAGCGCGTTGGTGTATTGCGGCCCCAACTCGGCCACCTGGCTGGCCACGGCGCTTTTCTGGTAGAGCGTCCAGCCCAGCAGCGCGAAATAGACCAGCACGCCCAGCACGTAAAGCGCGCCGACGGCCAACAAACCCCGCATCCAGAGCCGATCCACGAACTGCTGGCGGTAGCGGGTGGCAAATTCGGTCGGCAGCAGGCCGGGCTGGCCGTCGGCTTGGGCCGCCCGTTGCGCGGTGCGGGCGGCCAGCTCTGCCAGGGCTGGCGGACGGACCACTTGCACGGGTTCGTCCAGGGCCTGACGGAGGGCCGGTTCCCAGTCACGCGCCGCGGCTTCATCGGCGACCAGATGCCAGGTGGGCGGTGTGGTCAGCCAGCCCTCCAATTCGCCCGCCCAGGCCGCCTGAACAAGCTGCTGGCGGACCTCGGCGGCGCGGTCGCCGGCGGCCGGCAGGTGCAGCAGGCTCAGGTTGCGCAGCACACCCCCGTACCACCAGGCCACCAATGCCAAATCCGGTGGGCCTAGCACGCCCGCGTGCACCCATGCCCCATCCGCGTCCACCGCCGTCGCCTGCAACTGGTCTAACACGTGCAGCTCGAGGCGGTCGGCCAGAAAGCCATCTTTCTCCAGAGTGCCGAGGAACTCCTCGACGACCTCGCGGTTGACCACCAAGACAATGACCGTTTGCTGGTTGTCCTTGATGTCCGGCAAGGCGTGGAAGGCCCAGACAATCTGGGTGAGCGGCACCGGCGAGAGGCGTTCCAGTTGCAGCTCGACCATCGCCCGGGTCTCCTCCGGGCTGGCCACAGGCAACTGGACCACGCGCAGGAAGACCTGCCCCGGCGGCAGCCAGGCGATGTTGAGCCGGTGCTGCCAAAGCGTGCGCCAGTCCTTTAGCACGCTGCGGGCGGGCAACGGCTGGCCTGCCGGCACATCCAGGGCCCGGTCCAGCACGAAGCCCCCGCCCTTGGCGTCGAACCGCCAGAGTTGGCGGGCGTCGGCGGCGACGCGCAGCACGTTGCAGGAATGCCAGCGGGTCTTCTTCACGGCTTGGGTACCAGGATGCCCTTTTCGCGCTGCTCCAGAATGTCCAAGTGTTCCTCGATTTGCGTGACGCGCAGGACCTCCTCGATGGTGGTGATGCCGGCCTTGACTTTGGTCCAGCCGTCAGTGCGCAACGTCCGCATGCCGTTTTCGATGGCCTTCTGGGCAATGGTCGAGGCCGGGGCGCGGTTCATGATCAGCGGGCGCAAGGCCTCGGTAACGACCAGCAACTCGTAGATGCCGGTGCGGCCCTGGTAACCCAGTTGCCGGCATTCCTCGCACCCGGCGCCGTGCCAGAAGCGCGCGGTGTCCATGTCTGCCTCCGGGAAACCGATCCGCACCAGGTAGTCGCGCTCCACCTTTTGCTCGCACTTGCACAGCGGGCAGATGGTGCGCACGAGCCGCTGGGCCATGAGCGCCTCGACCGACGAGGCCACCAGGAATGGCTCGATGCCCATGTCAATCAACCGCGTGAAGGCGCTGGGCGCATCGTTCGTGTGCAGCGTGCTGAACACCAAATGGCCCGTCAGCGCCGCCCGAATAGCAATCTCGGCCGTCTCCAGGTCGCGGATTTCTCCCACCATCACCACGTTCGGGTCCTGACGCAGGATGTGGCGCAGGCCCACGGCAAAGGTCAGCCCGATCTCCGGCCGCACGGCGATCTGGTTGATGCCCTTCAATTCGTATTCGACCGGTTCCTCGATGGTGATGATGCGCTTGTGGACCGAGTTGATGGAGCTGAGGAAGGCGTAGAGCGAGGTGGACTTGCCCGAGCCGGTGGGGCCGGTGACCAGGAAAATGCCGTGGGGCTTGACGATGATCTCGCGGATCAGCGCCTCGTCCCGGGCCGAGAATCCCAGCTTGTCCAGGCTCAGGAAAATCTTCCCGCGCGTCAACAGGCGCAGCGAGACGCTTTCGCCATAGACCGTCGGCACGGTCGAGACGCGGATGTCAATCTCTTCGCCCTTGATGCGGACGTTGATGCGCCCGTCCTGGGGCAGGCGCTTCTCGGCAATGTTCATGCCGGACATGACCTTGATGCGGGAGATGATGGCCGACTGGTAGCGCTTGAGCTGGGGCGGCATCGGAATCTGGTGCAGAATCCCGTCAATGCGGTTGCGGATGCGCAACTCGTCCTCCGCCGGCTCGAAGTGGATGTCCGTGGCCCGGTTGCGGTAGGCCTCCCAGATGATCTGGTTGACGAACTTGATGACGCTGGCCTCCTGGTCGCCCTCGGTAATCTCCTTGTCCTCCCCCACAATCAATTCCAGCGGCTCGTCCTGGGCAATCTCGTCCAGCGTCTCCGCCCCGACGCCGTAGTATTTCTTGAGGGCCTTCTCGATCTCGACGCGCGGCGCCAGGGCGAACCGCACCGGTCCCCGGGCGTCGAACCGCACAGCGTTGAGCATGGCGGTGTCGAACGGATCGCTTACCGCCACCTGCACGGCCCCGTCCTCCACGCTCACCGGCATGACGAAATGCTGGAAGGCGACCTTTGTGGAGATGCGCCGCTGGGCTTCCGGCGCGATGCTCAACCGGGCCAGTTCCACGTACGGCCAGCCCAACGCCCCGGCCAGCCGCTTCAGAAACACGTCCTCCGCCAGCCCGCATTCGCGACACAAAAACGCCAGCAGGCTCTCCGATGAGCCGTTCTGCACCGCCACCTGCCAGGCCTGACGCCAAGCGTCCAGTTGTGCAGTCGTCACCGACAGCACCCCGGCCAGGAAGCTTTTTAACGAGGCGTACGCCATGTCTGTTCTCTTTACGCGCCAAATCTGCCAACACCCCGGCGGGCGGAAAGTTGCGCCCGCCGACCGCAGGAAAAGCCGGGGAAAACGGGGCGGACACCGACCTGCGCCGGCCTGCTGCGCTCCGGCCTGCGGCCCGGCCGCCCTGCCCGGCGTGCCCGTGCTGCCTGCCGGTCGCCAAAGAGCCAGCGGGTGGCCGGCCGCATGCCCACGACCATCGCCCCGTCGTGCTCTCCTGCCCACCCCGCGACTTCTGGGCCAGGCGCGTCTTGTTGTCGCCAGCCTCCGCCAGCACAGTCAGCCTGCGACTTGTAGGGCCGCGACACGCCATCCCGCCTTGGGCCGCCGCCCGAATGCTTGCAGCGGCCCGTCGCCGTGGCAGACTGCCAGCCGCCATGTCACGCGAAACCAACGCCGCCCGGGCCGCTCGTCTGAAGAAACTGCTGGAGACGTTCCAGCGAATCTACCCGGACGCCCATTGCGAGCTGCGCTTTTCCAACCCGCTTGAGCTGCTGGTGGCCACGATTCTGTCGGCCCAATGCACCGACCGGCGGGTCAACCTGGTGACGGCGGACCTGTTCCGCAAATACCGCACGGCCGAAGACTACGCCCGGGCCAGGCTGAGCGAGCTGGAACAAAGCATTCGCAGCACCGGCTTTTACCGCAACAAGGCGCGCAGCCTCCAGGCCTGCTGTCGGGCGCTGGTCGAAAAACACGGCGGCCAGGTGCCGGACACCATGGCGGCCCTGACGGCGCTGGAGGGCGTGGGCCGCAAGACCGCCAACGTGGTGCTGGGCAACGCTTATGGCCGCAACGAGGGCATCGTGGTGGACACCCACGTGGCCCGGTTGGCCCGCCGATTGGGGCTGAGCCAACACACCGACCCGGCCAAGATCGAGCAGCAATTGATGCAACTGGTGCCGCGGGAGCTGTGGACAATGTTCAGTCACTGGCTCATCTGGCATGGCCGCCAGCGCTGCGGCGCGCGGAAACCGGATTGCGCCGGTTGCGAGGTGGCCCGGTGGTGTCCGCGCCTGGGCCTCAAGTAGGTCTGTGCGGACGCTGCCGCTGGCCCGTGGGGCGGCACGGCCCGGCGTGGCAGCGCTGGGCCTGTTGCGTGGACCGCGCCACCACCAGCACGCGGGGCGAGGGTTAATCGGGGCAGTCGAAAGCGTGACCTTGTCGTGATGGCGACCCAGCATTGTGTTTGGTTTTTGCTCGACTCCGGTCCGGGTGAGCCGGAGTGGAACATGGCGCTGGACGAGGCGCTGTTGGAAGCCGCGCCCCGCCTGGGCCGGCCGGTGCTGCGCTTTTACGGCTGGGCCTCGCCGGCGGTTACCTTTGGCTATTTCCAACGCTACGCCGAGGTCGCTCGCGCCACCGGGTTGCGTCCCTTGCTGCGCCGACCCACCGGCGGCGGCATCGTGTCCCACGCTGCGGACTGGACCTACAGTCTGACCATCCCGGCGGGACATGCCTGGCACAGCCTGCGCGCTGTGGCCAGCTATCGCCAATTGCACGAGTGGGTCCGGTCGGCCTTTGCGCGGTTGGGCTTGGATACCCGGTTGGCCTTGGAGAGCCGCCACCCGCGGCCCGGAGAATGTTTCGCTGGGCACGAGGTGGCGGACGTGCTTTGGCTGGGGCGGAAGGTGGCTGGCGCGGCTCAGCGCCGCACGCGGACCGGGCTGCTCATCCAAGGCTCGATCCAGCCGCCGCCCGGGCTGACCCGCCATCAGTGGCAGGAAGCCTTGTGCGCGGCAGCGACCGAGCGGTTTGGCGTGAGCTGGGAGGTGTGGTCGGCGGATGCCACCCTGCAGGCCAGCGCCGACCAACTCCTCCGGGACAAATACAGCCGGGCCGACTACCACCAGCGGCGTTGAGGCGCGGGTGGCGGCGTCTGGACGGTCACTGGCTGCCCGCCTGTTTGCGCTGGTTGCGCTGCAGCTCGCGCAACGGCCGGTAGCCAATCAGGATGATGTGCTCATCGGCCACCAGACGCTTCATCGCCTCGTCGTGGGTGAACACCTCGAATTCCTGCGCCCGCACTGACCACGAGCCAGTGATGGCCTGCAGCTCCTCAGTGGGCAGGGCCGCGTGGATGTAAAGCTCCGTGACACCCGGCTTGAGGCGCTTGACGATGTCCAGCCAAAATCCCTTCACGTCGGCCTTTTCGCCCTGCAATTCCTCGTAGATGAAATGGTCCGGGCACACGATGCCGCGGGCAGCAACTTGGCGGCGCAGGTCCGGCTGGCCGAACCGCTCGAGTGTTTCTTGCGAAGCCATGCGCAGGGGCAGGTCAAACTCGGCCGCCCGTTGCAGGTAAACCTTGAAGAAGTCCGGCCGCAGTTGAAGCGTGCCCATGTGGGAATCCAGGTGGGTCACCTCCACGCCGGCGGCCAGCGCGCGCCGGATTTGAGCGCGGCCCTCGATCAGGGCCTCCTCGGGCGTGGCGTGTTGATAGACCTCCTCAACACTGCGCCACAAGTAGCCGTCGGCGTCCACCAGGCCGGCAACCTTGTCCCGGTCCGCAACCGGCCCCCAGCGGTAGCGAGTCCACTCGGCCGTGTGGCAGAGGTGCACCCCGAAGTCCCTTTCCGGATGCTGCCGGGCGTAGGCGGCAATCTCCGGAAACCACGGGCACGGCACCATCACGGTGGCCGATCGCATCAGCCCGCGCTCCAAGCACTCGATGGTAGCCGCGTTCGCCGCGTGGCACATGCCGGCATCGTCGCCGTTCACAATCAACAGCCGGTCCGTGGCCTTGTAACCCAGCCGCTCGGCCAACGACTCCGGCGGGGCGCTCGATGCGCTCACCGCGCCCAACACCAGAAACGCCGCGACCAGGCCGCCGGTCTCTCCAAGGAAGCTCGCATCCAGACTCATGCCCAAGCCTAACAAGGTCTCGAAAAATGCGCAGCAAATTCGGAGGCGCGGCCGGGAATTGCAGGCACATCCGGAAGCCGCCACCACGTGTCCAGACGCAAGCTTCCAGCCTTCGGTGGCAACGGCAGTATTCCAAGTTACAGCCTTGGCCGAAACGGCGTCTTGGCGAAGCCGCAAGTCCTGGGCTGGCCAGGTCCTGGTCGCGTGTCCAACCGCGGCTGGTCGGGCGGCAAACGAACGCCTGGCTAGCCGCCTCCGACGGCCCAAGACGCGCTGCGCTGGGGAAGGCGCATTGCCTGGGGGGCGCGGGGGCGGCATCCCTTGGCGGGCAGGCAGTTCTTGCATCGCCACCGCGCTACGGATGGCCCTCATCCCCGCCTTCTGTGCGGCCAACTTGCACAGTTTCACCGAAGGGATGGCGCGCCAGTTCGGCCGCCGCAACCCACGGTTGCCAAACCGTCCGTGTCACGCCAAACTCGGTTGCAGAGTCGTTCCGAAACAACAGAATCAACTATTCCGAACTCAGACCATGAAACTGACCTTATCCATTCTGGCCGCGGCCTCTGCTGTTGGCCTCGTTGCATTCGGTGCTGCGGCGGCTGAATCCCCGTTCAACGGCCTCGGCACTGACATTGGCAATCTGTATCGCCTTTCAGACGCCAAGTCGCGCTCGATCAGCCCCGAGAATTTTACCGGCGAAAAGGGCAAGGGCGCGATGTCCACCGACGGTCCTGCCAGCCACGCCGCGCGGGACCTTGGCCGGGGCTGGAAGGTCTCGCCATATGTTCGCATTCCCGGCAAGCAGACTTTCACGCTGGCCGAGATCGAAGGCCCGGGTTGCATTCAGCACATTTGGCTGACGCCGGCGCCGTTGGAGCGCACCCGCTGGATGATCCTGCGTTTTTACTGGGACGGCGAACCCGAGCCATCGGTCGAAGTCCCTTTGGGGGACTTCTTCGCCTGCGGCTGGGCGCGGTATTGCCAGATCAACTCGCTGGCCGTCTGCGTGAACCCGGGCAGCGCGTTTAACTGCTACTGGCAAATGCCATTCCGTAAGAAAGCCAAAGTCACGATCGAGAACCTCGACGAGGCGCAGATCACCATCTACTACCAGATTGACTACGCCCTGACGACCGTGCCGGACGACGCGGCGTATTTCCACGCGCAATTCCGCCGCGAAGACCCGCTCAAACAGGCCGGCCTTTACACCATCCTCGACGGCGTGCGGGGCAAGGGCCACTACGTGGGCACGTACATGGCCTGGGAAGTTCACAGCACCGGCTGGTGGGGCGAGGGCGAGATCAAGTTCTACATGGACGGTGACCAGGAGTTCCCAACCATTTGCGGGACGGGCACCGAGGACTATTTCTGCGGTTCGTATGACTTCGACACGAAGGACGCCGAAGGGAAGACGCATTACACCGAGTTCTCGACGCCCTACACCGGTTTGCCGCAGGTCATCCGGCCCGACGGCCACTACGATGCGATGACGCGCTTCGGTCTGTACCGCTGGCACATCACCGACCCGATCCGGTTCGAAAAGGAGCTGAAGGTGACCATTCAGGCCCTGGGCTGGATGTCCGGTGGCCGTTACCAACCGCTCAAGGACGACATCGCCTCGGTGGCCTACTGGTATCAGACCGAGCCGCACGCCAAGTTCCCTCCGCTACCCAGCAAGGACGAGTTGGAGTTGAAGTAGTGCGGCTAGAGGAGCGGGCGTTCGGGCGCTTGGTTGCGGCAAGCGGGTTTGGAGGCGGTGTGCCGTCAGCCAGGCAGGCTGACGCCGCTGAACAAGCACCTGCCATTGCGCCCCGGTGCCGCGCCGCCGCGGGGCTTGCCGTGAAGCCGATGGTTTGCCGGCCACGCCGGCTCGGCCAGCCTCAGCAACAGCGCCGCACGCCGTTGAACCGCTGCTCGGTCACCGCCGCATAGAGCCGACCGGCCGCGCGCGTGTCGCCACCCGAGGCCTCGGCGGGAGCGAGCCCCACGGGCTTGCACGCGTGGGGACAGGCATGGGCCTGCTCCTGCGCGCGTTCCAGCGCTGCTTCGCCGGACAGCTCCTTGCTCAAAGCCAGGGCCAGCGCCGCCGCTCCCGCCGCGCCGACGCCAAAACTGCGTCCGCCTTCGGCCACCGCGTAATCCGGCAGCCAGACCGGTTCTGTCTCGCGCAATTCCGCCGGCTTGCGCCGCGACAGCAGCAGAATCCACTCCCGAACGCTCAACACCAAGATGACGCTCACCAGGAAGAGAAACGTGCCCGCCACCACCGCATCGAGCCGATTGTTGAACTGCAGCGTGCGATTGGCCCGCAGGGCTTTCTCGGCCGCGGCGATGGCGGCCGCCTGGCCGGTGGTGCGGGCCGTGGCCACGGCTGCTTCGAGAGCCGGGGTTTTCTCAGCCAGTTGGGCGGCCTGCGCCAGGAAGCCGATGCGTGGATCGCGATTCCAAATCTTTTCGAAGCCCGCCGTGAAGGTCACGCTGACCAGCCAGATCATCGGCAGCAGCGCCACCAGAGCCACCCACGGGCGGCGCGCGGGGGCGGTTTGGCCGACCGGGACTTCAGAGTTTGGCGTTTGAGGCTCCGAGTTTGAGCCTGCCTGGCGCCGCAGTTCCATTTTCAGGATGATGGTCACGGCCAGACACAGCGCGATGGCGGCCAGCATCTGGTTGGCGATGCCGAACAGCGGCCAGAGCGAGTTGATGCCGCCCAGCGGATCGAGCACCCCCTGCACCAGGAAGTAGCCCCAGGCGCTGACCATCAGGCCGCTGGCCACGAGGTTCGCGCCCAGGTTGCGCGTGTTGCCCAGCGGCTTCCAGATGTGCCCGAGGAAATCGTGCAGGATGTAGCGCGCCACGCGCGTGCCGGCGTCAATCGTCGTCAGGATGAACAGCGCCTCGAACATGATGGCGAAGTGGTACCACAAATCGAGCCAGCGGTGGCCGACGGCTTTGGAGAAAATTTGCGCCATGCCCACCGCCAAGGTCGCCGCGCCGCCCGTGCGCCCGAACAAGGTGTGTTCGCCCACCTCCTTCGCCAGGTCGTTCATGTGCTCGACCGTGACCGGGAAACCGTGCGAACTGACCAGCGCCGCCGTGGCGGCAGCCTCACCCTTCACGTTCATGGCGAAATAGACGCCCGGCTCCATGGTCGTGGCCGCGATCATCGCCATCGTGGCGACGAGGGATTCCAGGCACATGGCGCCGTAGCCGATGGGCCGCGCGTAACTCTCGCGGGTGATGAGCTTGGGCGTGGTGCCGCTGGCGATCAGCGTGTGGAAGCCGGAGATCGCCCCGCAAGCAATCGTGATGAAGCAGAACGGGAACAGCTTGCCCGCCACCACCAAGCCCGAGCCGTCTGTGAACTGCGTCAGCCCCGGCATTTGCAGGTGGGGCAACACCACGAAAATGCCCGCCGCCAGCAGGAAGATCGTGCCCAGCTTCATGAACGTGCTCAGGTAGTCGCGCGGCGCCAGCAGCAGCCACACCGGCAACACGCTGGCTGCCAGGCCGTAGAGGATGATCGCCCAGGCCAGCGTGATGTCGCGCAACCCAAACAGCGCCGAGGCGGTCGGGTTTTCATAGACCAGCTTGCCGCCCCACACGGCCAGCAGCAGGCCAATCACGCCGATGATCGAGGCCTCGCGTACCTTGCCAATCCGCACGAACCGCAGGTAGCTGCCCATGAACATGGCGATGGGGATGGTCGCTCCGACGGTGAAGACGCCCCACGGGCTTTCGGCCAGCGCCTTGACGACCACCAGCGCCAGCACCGCCAGCAGGATGACCATGATGGCCAAAATGGCCACCAGCGCCATGAAGCCCGCCGGCGTGTTCAGCTCCTCCTTGACCATTTGGCCGAGGGATTTGCCGTCGCGCCGCATCGAAGCGAACAGGATGATGAAATCCTGCACCGCCCCACCCAGCACGCACCCGATGAGAATCCACAGCGTGCCCGGCAGGTAACCGAACTGGGCGGCCAGCACCGGACCGACCAACGGGCCGGGACCGGAGATGGCGGCGAAATGGTGGCCAAAGACAATCCACTTGTTCGTCCGCACGAAATCCTTGCCGTCGTCGTGGACCTCGCACGGCGTGGCGCGCCGGTCGTCCAGGGCCATGATGCGGGCGGCGATCCACTTCGAGTAAAAGCGATAGCCGATGGCATACGAGCAGAGCGCGGCGGTGAGGATGTAGGCCGAGTTGACCGGCTCGCCACGGCGCACGGCCAGGATGACGTAGGCAAACGCGCCCAGCAGAGCGACGAACAACCAGAGCAGAGGGACGAGAAACTTTCGCGTGTTCATGGCCAAACCGTGCCGCCATTTCTAGGGAAACGGATGCCAGTTGCCCAGAACTTTTCTCGGCGCCGCGCGTCAGACGAACCGTGCCGGCAATCGCGGACGGCCCGGCGAGCGACGCTGCCCCTCGAGGCGCGGCTGTTGCAGGATTTGACCGACCGACCTGGCAGGGGCAAGACGCCAAGCCCCTCGCGAGCGGCTCGGTAGCAAACCAATCCGGACAAGTCGGGCAGGCACCGGATGGAATCGTTATGAACCTGTGCGGCCTGCCTGTGCGCCCCGCGGGCTTGGCAAAACGCCGCCTCGACCGCGGCGGCGACCTGGAGGATTGCCGCGATCACTGCAAGCTGAAAGCTCGGGCCACGACCCGGACGGGCCACGCGAATCCGCCCGGCAAGTCCTGGCACGGCGAATTCCGTTGCCTGCCCGCCGGCCATGCTGCATTTACTGGGGCGGCATGTTGGGCGGCGTATTCAACTGGATCGGCGGCGTGTTCGCGTCGGGCGCGACATCGCTGCAACTTCCCTGCAAGAGGTGGCTCAGAGCGACAACCTGCTGGTGGCAGCTCACGGCTGGGAGCGCGTTGTTGGTGTTGGCCGGAAGTCTAACCGCGCCGGCCGCAGGCCCGCCCGGCACAAACCTGTGGCAATCGCCGCTATGGCCTTGCAACCAGTGTTCCCCTGCCCTCGGATCGGACGGGACCGTGTATGCCGGCCTGTACGATGGCCGGTTGGTGGCCTTTACACCGGCCGGGGAGTTGAAGTGGCAGTTCCGGACCGGCATGGAGATTCAATCCGCGCCGACCGTGGCCGGAGACGGAACGATCTATTTCGGCTGTCGGGATCGCCGGCTGTATGCGCTGACCCCGACCGGGCGACTGAAGTGGAGTTTCAAGACCGGGCAGTGGGTGGATGCCTCCCCGGCGCTGCTGGCGGATGGCTCGGTTTGTTTCGGCTCGTGGGACGGCACGTTTTACGCCCTGCGGCCGGACGGCAGCCAGCAGTGGGCATTCAAAACCGGCGGGCCCATAGCGTCTTCGGCGGCCGTGGCGCGCGACGGCACGGTGTATTTCGGCTCGCAGGACGGGCGGCTGTACGCGCTGCGACCCGATGGCACAAAGAAATGGGAGCTGGCAACCGGCGGCCCCATTGTCGCCTCCCCGGCGATAGACGCCGAAGGCCGGGTGTACGTGACCTCGGTGGCGGGTTGGTTGCTCGCGGTGCGCCCGGATGGCGCCAAGCAATGGGAAGTTCGCACCGGCGGCATCACCGCCGCCTCGCCGGTGCTCGATGTGGAGGGGAACGTGTACGTGGGTGTCAACCAGGCACTTTGTGCCTTTGACGCCGAGGGCCGGAAATTGTGGCAATATGGGACCGGGGACACGATCGAGGCATCAGGTGCGCTGTGCGCCAACGGGGTTGTGTTGGTGGGCAGCCGCGACGGCTCGATCCACGCCGTGCGCGCCGACGGTCGGCCGGCCTGGCGCAAATGGCTGGAAGGTCCGATCCTATCCTCGCCCGTGGTGGCCGCCGACGGCACGGTTTTCGTTCTCACCTACTACCGCCTGCACGCCTTGACGGGCGAGGCCGGCCCGGGGCGCTCGGCCTGGCCAGTTTTTCAGGCCAACAACCAGCGCACTGGCCGGGTCGCCTTTTAGGCCGAAGCCAGCCTGGCGCTCGGGTGGGGGGCATCCGCCGGAACGGTTAGCCCGGTTCTCCCAATCGGTCTTCCTCAGCTCGGGCCGGCGGACGCCAACTCCAGCGTTTCGGCCCGAGGTCGCAGCGCATCCTCGTCATCCTCGACCGTCACCGCACCCGACGACGGCAGCAACGGAGCGGCGGGTGTTGCAGCCAGCCCGCCGTTCTTGTGGAACTTCACGCTCACGATCTTGCTGACGCCTTTCTCTTCCATCGTGATGCCGTAAAGCACTTCGGCCATACCGATGGTGCGCTTGTTGTGGGTGATGAGGATGAACTGGGAATGCGCCAAGAAGCGCTGGAGGATGCGCACGAACCGGTTGATGTTCGATTCGTCCAGCGCAGCATCCAACTCGTCCAGCAGGCAAAACGGGCTGGGCTTGACCTGGTAGATGGAGAACAGCAAGGCCACGGCAGTCATCGTCTGTTCCCCGCCGGACAGCAACGAGATGCTCTGGAGCTGTTTGCCCGGGGGCCGGGCCACGATCTCGATGCCGCTTTCCAGCACGTCGTTCTCGTCCACCAGGTAGAGGTCGGCCTTGCCCCCGCCGAACACCTCCGCGAACATGGCGCGGAAGTTCTCGCGGATTCGCTCGAAGGTCTCGGCGAACATCTGCCGGGTCTGGGTGTTGATGCGGTTGATGACTTCCAGCAACTGGGCTTTGGCCTGCGCCAGGTCGTCGTGCTGCTTGCTGAGGAACTGGTACCGTTGCTCGGTTGCCTCGTATTCCTCGATGGCCACCAGGTTGACCGGCCCCATCTCGTCCAGCCGCGTTTGAAGGGCCTCGACCTGCCTGGCCACGGCCTCCCAATCCGTGGCCACACCCGCGGCCGCCATCTCCTCCGGGGAAAGGACGTGCACGCGCGCCGGGCCTTCGTCGGCATAGGTGATGGTGATACACTCGCTGCGCACGTCCTCCAAGCGCACGCGGTACTTTTGTTGAATGCGCTCGCGGAGGTTGTCCACCTGGAGACGTTTCTGGGCCAGCTCGACGTCCAATGCACCGCGTTGCTGGTGCAACTCATCCAGTCGCCGGCGCTCATCGTGTAACGCGGCCTCGCGCGCTTGCAGGTCGCCCGCCAACGCTTGTCGGTCGGCCTCCAGGCGCGCCAATTGCTCGTTGACAGCGGCGCGCTGGGTGGCCAACCGCTCGATGGCCCGACGGGAATCGGCCATCTCGGCGGTGGCTCGGGCCTTCCGGTCCACGACGTCAGCGATCTCCCCTTGGCGCTGGCTGACAAGCTGATCCAGCTCGGCCAACCGCTGTTCCAGGGCGCGCTCTTGCTGGCGCGCCGCGCTGCAAAGTTGCTCCTCGGTGGCGGCGGCCACGCGCGATTCGGTCAACGCCGCGTTAGCCGCGTCGCGCCGGCCGCGCAGGGTCTCCAGGTTCGCGGTCAGGTTGCCGACCCGCTGCTGGGCGGCCTGCTCGTGGCGCTCCAGTTGCGCGGCGGCCTCGGCCAACTCGGCCCGTTTCTGCTGGCCCTCCTTGTCCTGCGCCGCCAGGGTCTGGATTTCGTAGATGACCGTCTCGATTTTTTGCTCCAGCAGGCGGGCGGCGTTTTGGAGCGCGCCCAACTCGCCCTCGCGCGTGGCGATGGCCACTTCCTGTTGGCGCAGCTCCGCCTGGGCCTGTTGCAGGCTGGCCTGCAGGGCCGTTTGCTCACTCAGCAACGCGCCCCGGCGGCGGCTGGCGGCCGCGACCTGCTGCTCCAACACCGCCAGCTCCGCGCGCAACTGGGCGATCTGGTTCTTGCGGCCCAGGATCGAGGAAGGGGCGCGGCCGTCGCCATGGCCGTTCAAATAGCCGCCTGTGTAAACCCCGTGTCGGCTGAGCAGGTCGCCTTTGAGCGTGACGAAGTCGCATCCGGCGTGGCCGTTTTGCATTTGCTCGGTGGCGGTGACGAGGTCGGAAGCGATGAACGTGCGCCCGAGCAGCGAGTGCATCAGCCGGCGGACCGCCGGGTCGGTTTGCACCACGCGCAAGGCCGGCACCAGGTCGCCGGGTTTCAACGAGGCCGGCGGCGGCTCTGCTGCGCCCGGCGCCATGTCGCCCTCGAAGCCAAGCTGCTTGTCGTCCTGCGATTCCAGGGCCAGGGCGGCGATGCTGGCGCGTCCGGCCTTGCTGGCCTCCAATTCGGCCAGAATCTGCCGGGCGGACTCCGGCCGCTCGGTCAGCACCAGTTGCAGGTGATGGCCGAGCGCATTCTCGATGGCCACAACATACGGATCGGGCACGCGGATGCGGTCCGCCAGCGAGCCTAGCACCGCCTCGGACTGCCGCAGCGCCGCCAGCGCGCCGGCCTCGAACCCCTCGTGCGCGGTGTCCAGTTGTTCCAGGACGCCCAGCCGGGAGCGTCGCTCGGCCTGGGCCTGGAGGCACTGCTCCTGCTCGGCCGCCACGGCTTCCAACTCGGCCTGCAAGGCGCGCTGTCGCTCCTGGCGTTGCGCCACCAGGTCGCGCTTGGCGCGGGCATCGAGCTTTTCAGCCTCGACATCCGCCGCGAACTGGCGCCAACGCGCCTCCACGCCGGCGCGTTCTTCTTCCAGTTGGAGTTTCTCGGCGGAGAGCTTCTCCAGCCGAGCCAGGTTGCCCTGTTTCTGCGCGTCCAGGGCATGGATGGCATTGCGCAGCCGGGCCAGTTCTTGGGCCGCGGTGAAAGCGTCGGTTTGCGCCTGCTTGAGCGCCTCCTGGTCGCGCCGCAACTCGGCTTCGACGGCCTGCAAGGCGGCCTGCTTGTGTTGCAAGGCGGCCTGGTGCTGGCGCAGGGCGGCCTCAGCGGCGGCGAGACGCTGCTGCACCGTGGCCAGCTCCTCTTGGGCGGCCCGGCGACGTTCTTCGGCTTGGGCGATGTCGGCCAGCGCCTTTTCGTTCTGGGCGGTCAGTTCGCGGAGGCGTTCTTCGTTGAAGGCAATGCGGCTTTCGTGATGCTCGCTCTCGGCCTTCAGTTCCAAGCCGCGCTGACGGCTGGCGGCGATCTCTTGGTCCAACTCAGCCAGTCGGACGCGCAGCGAGGCCAGCTCAGCCTCGTGCCGGGCAACGTGCCCTTGCGCCGCTTGGATGGCATCGCGCAGTTGATCCGCCGACGCCTGGCGGGCGCTGATCTCGGATTGGAGGAGATCGAAATGGTGACGGGCAAGCTGCGTGTCCAGGTGTTGCAACTCCGCCTGAAGGGCCTTGTAGCGCCGCGCCTTGCCGGCCTGACGTTGCAGCGAGCCGATCTGGCGTTTGACCTCCCGCACCAGGTCGCCGATGCGGACCAGGTTTTGCTCGGTGTACTCCAGCTTCCGCAGGGCCTCGCGTTTCTGGGTCTTGAACTTGGTAATCCCAGCGGCCTCCTCGAACACCAGCCGCCGCTCCTCGGGCTTGCTGGAAAGGATTTGGGTAATGTTGCCCTGCGCCATGATACTGTAGCTGGCGCGGCCAACACCCGTGCCCATGAAAAGCTGCTGAATGTCCCGCAGCCGGCAGGGCACGCGGTTCAGAAAATACTCGCTGCCGCCGTCCCGGAAGACACGGCGCGTGAGGGTCACTTCGTTGTAGGCCACCTCCACACCCGCTGCGCGCAGGTGCTCCTCATCCACATCACCCAGCGTCAACGACACCTCCGCCATGCCCATCGGCTTGCGGCTGTCGGTGCCGTTGAAGATCACGTCCGCCATCTCGGCGCCGCGCAGGGCCTTGGCCGACTGTTCGCCCAACACCCAGCGAATGGCATCCGAGATGTTGGACTTGCCGCAGCCGTTCGGCCCCACAATGGCAGAAACCCCGGGCTGAAAATTCAGCGAGGTCTTGTCGGGGAACGACTTGAACCCCAGCAGAGTCAGGTTCTTCAGATACATGTTCCTGGCCAAAGGCAATCAGACACGCCCCGATGCGTAAAGCAAAAACCACAACATACGGGGACTCGGTTGTTGCCGGAGCACAAGATATTGAGGTGAGGAACCGAACTCGAATTTGTGCCCTCAAAACCGTCAAAAACCAGTTTTCTTTTCGATTGTCCGCTTCATACACCAAAGCGCGGCAGATTGCCAATCTTTTTTTATCGCCCGGGCGGCGGGGGGTTGGCTCACAGAGGTGGTCGCCGAGGGCGGGGTAACACCTATTTTTGAGTTACGGCGCCGACAGGCCTCCAGCGCGCTGGTTTGAGCCGCGCCACCAGCACCGCTCCGCCGGCGAACAATGCCGCGCTGTAGGCAAAGGCCACCCCTGTCCCAAACGCCGTCCACAGCGCGCCCACCATGGCGCTGGACAGAAAGTCGCCCACGCCGTTCACCGTCGCCAGGACGCCAAAACCCATGCCGTGCTGCGCCTCGCCCACCAGCTCGGCACAAAGCGAGTCCTCCAGCGTTTCTTCGATGCCGACGTAAACTCCGCCCAACACAAAAACCGCGCCCAAGGTCCAGAGGTTTGCCGGCAACACGATGACCAGCACTGCCATCAACGCTCCCAGGCCGTAGGCGGTTGCCAGCACCGCCGGTTTCGCGAACCGGTCCGCCAGCCAACCCGCCAGATACGCAAACCCGGCATAGAACACGTTGTGCAAGACATACAACCCGGCTGCCGCACTCGCCGCCGTGGCCGCGCCCAGGGACGGCGCCAGCTTCTGCGCCGCCAACAGGATCAACATCGTGTGTGCAAAATCGCCCGCGCCAAACAACCCCACGGCCAACAGAAACGCTCGGAACGACTTCGGCAACGCGCCCAGACTCGCCCCAAACGACACTTGCGGAACGGGCTTGCGCTCGCGTTCCTTGACTGCAAACGCAATGAGGCCCGCCGCCAGCAGGCCGGGAATCAACGTCAGGGCAAATAACGTCGGGTAATGATGATGAACCAACGGCAGCAGGGCGAGGGCCGTTGCAGGCCCGACAATTGCGCCCAACGTGTCCAACATCCGCTCGAACCCGAAAGCGCGCCCGTAGGTTGCGGGCGTGGCCGCGGCCGCCAGCAACGCCTTGCGCACCGGCGTGCGCACGCCCCGCCCCAGCCACGCCGCCGCGCGCGAAATCAAGACGTGCCACGCCACCGTCGCCAGTCCGAACGACGCCGTGCCCAGCACCGTCACCAGATATCCGGCCACGGCGATGGGCTTCCGCCGCTGCAGCCTGTCGGTGTAATACCCGCTGGCCATTTTGGCGAAGCTGGACAACCCATCGCTTACGCCCTCGATGATTCCCAGCCACGCTGCTGCCACGCCCATGCTGGCCAGAAACGCCGGCATGACCGTCGTGGCGATTTCATGCGACCAGTCGCTGAACAAGCTGGCCAGCCCGATGCCCAGCACCGTGCCGTTGAGCCATCTTGCAGATTCCTTGGGTTTCACGCTGGTGCGCATGGGCTACGCGGGTGGTGGAACTGCCCTCAGCAACATTTCCCCGTGCGGGCCAACACTGCCTGCTCGCGTCACCGTCGCGGCGCGCTGCCGGTGGCCAGCTTGCAAGCATAGCGGGTGAAGCCCACATAGCCCTGCGCCTTCTTCTCCTCGCTTGGATCGCCGCGCGGAATCTCCAACCCCTGCCGGAAATCGGCCCGCGCCTCGGTCAGGAAAATGATCGTTTCGGCCGCCTCGCGTTGGGCGAAAAACAGTGGGAACTGCCGGCCCTCCTCGAACCACCGATGCCAGCGCGGCTCGGCGTAGGGCGAGTTCAGAATCGGTTGCGGGACTTCGTAGGTCATTCCTCGCTAGTGCGGATTGCCGTTGGGAAGCCAGAGTTTTTCAAACTGCGGTGTTTCGCGTTCGCTCCATCGGTGAATGGCGGTGCAGTAACCTCGCAGAATCGCTATGGTTTGGTCGCTGACTCTGCGGAATTCCTCTTCGGTTTCCTCGGCCAACGGATCGGGCGGGCGCACATCGTTCAACACCACAACTCGCTCGGCTTGCGGCCGGGTTTCCTGCAACTCCAGCCACGTGAATGAAATCACTTTGGCCGTTTGCGGTTTGGGGTCGCCTACCAACTTGATGAGGCGTTCTCGCCGCTTCGGAAAGGAAATCACAAAATCAATCGGATGCTCCACCGTCCGGCCGGGGATGCTCACGTTGGCCGTGTAAACCACGCCGTGCTGGTCCAAAAACTCGGCGACCATTTCAAAGAAGTCCACCCAGCGGTGCGGCACGGCGCTCATCCACAAGTCGTTGAGCCGCAGAATGGCTGTCAGCAAGAAGTGGGTGCGTTGCGCCAGGTTCGCCGCCGTGGCCGCCGTTTCCAGTCGGCTCTTCTCGAAACGCACGCCGCAGCCTGCAATCGCGCGTTGGATGAGGGCCTGACGCCGCGCCGAATCCTCGATCTTCGTGCCCAGATCCAGCAGATTGTCAACCGTGTCTCCCCCGTCGTGCAGAATGAACTCGCCACCGCGGCGCTCGATGTAGATCTGGATACCGTCGTGGAATGGATCAAGAAACGGCGTGGCCAGCACCTCGGTCTCGCCGTGCTCGATCGTGCGGAGGCGCTCCCGCAGCCAAGCGAGGTACTCCCGCGCCAAATCGGAATGTTGGGCAACAGGCATGGCTAAAACATATCCAGTTGGTATCCGCCCGGCAAGCGCGCATGGACGTAGTCCAAGAACCGCTCCAGCGTACCCAGGGGGTCGCCCGGGGCATACCAATCAATCGGTTCGGCCCACGGAAGCTGGTCGAAGCCCTCGCGGTACAGGTGAATGTGCGGGGTATCCCGAATTTCCGTCCCATCCGGGTTGATGTGGTGATGATGACCGTCCATGCGCACCAGTCCGATGTCGCGTCGCGGGTACGCAAGTGCAGGCGAATCTCGAAGGGATTCCGTTTCAGGGAAAGGTAGAACTGGATCTTCTTGTCTTCGACTGCAACCAAAAGCTCATCCTGCCGGTTGTCCCGTTCCCAAACAAACGTCTCCGCACGCGCTGCTTCCTTCAGCATCGCAATTAAACGGTCCACCTGGACTTGCGTCAGCATTTGCCCGCCTCCGCCTCGCTCAATTTCCTCACCACCCGCCGCTCGTGGCCGCGGTCGTCAATCACTTTCACTGCAATCTGCCGGTGTTCGCCGGCGGCCAACGGCTCGCTGACCGTGCCGGCCAGGTGCTCCCACACGCTGTCCGCATACACACCCCGCAGCTCGCGCTTGAGGTTGTCCCAGGCCGCCTGCCGCGCCTCCTCGAGGGACGTGGCGGCGAGGATTTTCTCGATCAGCGACTCGGCGTGTTCGCGGTCGGCGTTGATGTCCCAGGATAGTTGCGGGTCGAGCGAGCGGTCGTAGGGATACGTGGCCGGTTCTTCCTTCTTCTTGAACAGGGCCTGGATTCCAACGTCGGGGCGGAGAAGGGCCGGTTGGTCCTTGTGGTCGTGGGCTTTGGCAGCCCTGTCGGGTTTGGGATGCTTGGAACGGATTCGAGCCACGTCGGTGGTTTACCGGATGGGCGACACCAACACAAAACAAGACCGGTGGTCCGCCGCGCCACCGACGCATCTCGCCGAGAGTCCCCTGCGACACAATCGCCGCGAGCCGGCAGCACAGGTCTCCGGCGCGGGGCGGTGAGGTGGCTGGGGGACGGAGGGTATGGACATTTCTGTCGGCAAGATGCCGACAGCACGCTGGCCCCGTGGTGTCAGACGCCGGCAGCACGTTGGCGCGAGGGCGCGGCTTGGGCACGGTCCGCGCTTGCATTCAAAATCCCGGAACGGCAGGGCAGGCGCGAGGCGGGTTTGGCCGAGAGCTTGCAGGCCGGCTCTGCGGGGATCGCCGCCCGCACTCAGCCCCACTTTGAATCTCCGGAGCACCCGCCGCACGCGACTTCTTGCGTCGGCCGGGGCGGTCTGCTATCGGACGGCCCCATGACGAAACGCGTGGATGGCAACGTCCAAGACTCGCATGACCGGGATTGTTGACTCTTCCCCCCGGGTGACCGTGGACGGGAAGTTCTTTCGGCTGGGCGACCGTAAGTTCTTCGTGAAAGGCGTGACCTACGGTCCGTTTGCGCCGGATGCCGCGGGCCAGCCGTTCCCGACGCCGGAACAGGTCGCGCGCGATTTTGACCTGGTCCGCGATCTGGGAGCAAACGTGGTGCGGGTCTATACCGTGCCGCCGCGTTGGGTGTTGGACCTGGCGGCGGCGCGCCAACTGAGGCTGCTGGTGGACGTGCCGTGGAGCAAGCACCAGTGCTTCCTGGATTCGGCGGCTGGCCGGGAGGCGGCGCGAGAAGCCGTGCGCGGGGCCGTGGCGGGTTGTGGCGGCCATCCCGCCATCTTCGCCTTCAGCGTGGCGAACGAGATTCCGCCCGATGTCGTCCGATGGAGCGGCGCGCGGCGGGTGGCGGCGTTTCTGGACGAGCTGGTGGCGGTGGCCAAGGAGGTTGACCCGCGATGTCTGTGCACCTTTACCAGCTTCCCCCCCACGGAGTTCTTGCGCCCGGAGCGGCTGGATTTCCTGTCGTTCAACGTGTATTTGCACCACCGCCAGCCTTTCCGAAACTACCTGGCCCGGTTGCAGATGATTGCCGGCGAGCGCCCCCTGCTGCTGGGTGAGTTTGGCATGGACAGCCGCCGGGAGGGCGAGGCGACCCAGGCGGAGTTTGTCTCCTGGCAGATCGAGTACGCCAGCCGGGCCGGCCTGGCCGGCGCCATCGTGTTCGCGCTGACCGACGAGTGGTTCAGCGACGGGCAGGCGGTGGAGGACTGGGCGATGGGGCTGACGACGCGCGGTCGCGAGCCAAAACCCGCGTTTGGGGCTGTCCAGCGCGCGTTTGCGCTGGCGCCCTATTTCCTGCTGCCGCGCGTGCCACGGGTTTCGGTGGTTGTAGCCAGCTACAACGGCGCTCGCACGCTGGAGGCGTGTCTGGACTCGTTGGAGCGGCTGAACTACCCGGATTACGAGATCATCTTGGTGGACGACGGCTCGACGGACGAGACGCCGCGGATCGCCGCGGGGCATCCGGCGGTGCGCTGCGTGAGGCATCCGACCAACCGCGGCCTGTCAGCCGCCTGCAACAGCGGCATCGCCGCAGCCACGGGCGAGATCGTGGCATTCCTGGACGCGGACTGCCGGGCCGATCCGGATTGGCTTTACTACCTGGTGGGCGAGCTGTTGAACAGCGCGTTCGTGGGGATGGGCGGGCCGAACCTGCTTCCGCTGGACGACTCGCTTGTGGCCGCTGCGGTGATGGCCGCGCCGGGTGGACCGGCGCATGTCATGCTCACCGACCGCCAGGCCGAGCACTTGCCCGGCTGCAACATGGCGTTTTACAAGTGGGCACTGGAGGAGGTAGGGGGCTTTGACCCGCTGTTCCGCCGGGCGGGCGACGATGTGGACCTGTGCTGGCGCTTGCAGCAGGCGGGTTACAAGCTGGGCTTCAGTCCGGCGGCCACGGTCTGGCACTATCGGCGTTCAACCGTCAGGGGCTACTTGGAACAGCAGCGGGGTTACGGCGAGGCGGAGGCCCTGTTGCTCCGCAAGCACCCGGACTACTTCAACAGCCTGGGCGGCGGCCGGTGGCGGGGCCGCATTTACGCCAGTGCCAGGCCGGGGGTCTTGCTGTGCGGACCGCTTATCTACCACGGCCAGTTCGGCACAGGGTGGTTTCAGACCCTTTACCAAGCCGAGCCAGCCGGCCTGGCGATGTTCTGCACAAGTCTGGAGTTCCACGTGGCTGTAACGCTGCCCCTTTGGGTGCTGAGCGCCGTCTGGCACGGCTTGTGGCCTCTGGCGGCGGGCGCTCTGGCGCTGTCGCTGGGCGTTTGCGCGGCCGCCGGTGCCCAGGCCTGTTTGCCCCCGGACAAGGTTCGCTGGTGGTCGCGGCCCTTGGTGGGGCTGCTATTCTTCCTGCAACCGCTGGTGCGCGGCTGGGCGCGGCATCGCGGGCGGCTGGCTGCTCTGCCGGGGGCACAGTACCCGGAGGACTCGCTGGACGCGGTGGCGTTGCGGGGCAGCGGGGCGCGTTTGGACCTGGTGGACTACTGGAGCGAGCGGCCCGTGGAACGGGTCGGATTCCTGCGGCATCTGATGGCGCGATTGGACCAGCGCGGTTGGCCGTACAAAGCCGACAGCGGTTGGGACGCGTTCGACCTGGAGGTGTATGGCCGGCGGTGGGCGCAGGCGCGTTTGACCACGGTGGTGGAAGCCCACCCGCGCGGACGCCGCCGGGTGCGCTGCCGCCTGCGGCCCACCTGGTCGCTCGGCGCGCGCGTGTTGCTCGGGGCGTTGCTGGGCGTCGAGCTGCTCGCGCTGGGGCTTTGGGGCAGGTCGGGCTGGAGCTGGCTGGTGCTGCTGAGCCTGCCCGGTCTGGCGTGGTGGTTCCACCGTCAGGCGCGCCGGTTGCAGAGCGTGCTGGTGATTCTGCTGGACGGACTGGCCGCCGATTTGGGCATGGTGAAACTGACGCCGGTGGCGAACGCAACGCCGCCGAAAGGCGGCGACGCGGCGACCGCGGCCGCGGGAAACACGCCGCTTTTCGGACGGGAGACAGCGCCATGACCGAGTATCTGGACCTGTTGCGGCACGTGCTGGAGCGGGGGCGGTTCAAGCCGGACCGCACCGGCACGGGCTGTTACTCGGTGTTTGGCGCGCAGGTGCGCTTTTCGCTGCGGGAGCGCTTCCCGTTGCTGACGACCAAGAAGTTGCACCTCAAGTCCATCATCCACGAACTGCTCTGGTTTCTGGCGGGCGACACGAACGTGAAGTACCTGCACGACCACGGGGTAACGATCTGGGACGAGTGGGCCGGGCCGGATGGCGAGCTGGGCCGGATTTACGGGGCGCAGTGGACCGACTGGCGCGCGCCGGACGGCCGCTCCATCAACCAAATCGAGCGCGTTGTGGCGGAGATTCAGCGCCAGCCCACCAGCCGCCGCCTGCTGGTCACGGCCTGGAATCCGGGTGAGCTGGAGCAAATGGCCCTGCCCCCCTGTCACGTGCTGTTCCAGTTTTACGTCAGCGAAGGCGAGCTGAGTTGCCAGCTCTACCAGCGCAGTGCGGATTTGTTTCTGGGCGTGCCCTTCAACATTGCCAGCTACGCCCTGCTGACGCTCATGGTGGCGCAAGTCTGCGGGCTGAAACCGGGCGAGTTCATCCACACCTTCGGCGACCTGCACCTCTACGCCAACCACCTCGAACAGGCCCGGCTGCAACTGACCCGCGCGCCCCGCCCGCTGCCAGTCATGCGACTGAACCCGGCGGTGCGGGCGCTGCGCGACTTTCGGTACGAGGATTTCGAGCTGGTGGGCTACGATCCGCATCCGCCCATCCGGGCGCCCATTGCAGTGTAGCCGGCCGCGGCGGGCGACGCCCGCACAGGCGGTGCTTGCCGCCCGGCCCTGGTCGGGTCGGCCGCCCCGGGCTGGCGCGGCTCGCCCAAGGGGCGCCGCGCGCCAACCGGAGTGCCGGGTCAGGCCTTTTTCCCGAAGTCCCGCTCCAGCGGGATCAACAACACCACCAGGAAGCTGGGGATCGTAGCCAAGATGACCCAAATGAAGAAATGCGGGTAGCCGATCAGTTCCTGCAACCAGCCGCTCCACATGCCGGGCAGCATCATGCCCAGGGCCATGAACCCGGTGCAGATGGCGTAATGCGCCGTGCGGTGTTCGCCCCGGGCGATGTAAATCATGTAGAGCATGTAGGCGGTGAAGCCGAAGCCGTAGCCGAACTGCTCGACAGCCAGGCAGACGCTGATCACCGTCAGGCTCTCCGGCTGGGCGTGGGCCAGGTAAATGAACACGGCGTCCGGCAGATGCATGATGCAGACCATGGGCCAAAGCCACGCCCTCAGGCCGTGTTTTGAGGCCACAATGCCGCCCAGAATCCCGCCCACCGTCAGCGCCAGCACGCCGATCGTCCCGTAAACAAACCCCACCTGGCCGGTGGTCAGGCCCAGTCCGCCCAGCTCCCGTGCGTCCAACAGGAACGGCGCGACCAGCTTCATCAACTGCGCCTCCCCGAAGCGGTAGATCAACAGGAACAGCAGCATCGCGGCTATCCGCGGCTTGCGGAAGAACGCGCCAAACGTGCGGAAGAACTCGCGCCAGAACGCCCCGATGTCCTGCGCGTCGCCCGGCCGGTCGGTTGGCGGATGCGGGAGGATGAACTTGTGATAGAGGCCGAAGAACAGGAACAACACCAGCAGCACCATGAAGGTGACTGTCCAGGACAACGGCACGTTGCCGGAGCGCGCCTCATACACTGCCGCCGAGGCCGTCCGCAGCTTCGGGTCCAACTGGAACACCACCAGCGCGGGCCGGTCCCAATTGGTGTCGTCAAACGTCAGCCGCCCCCCTTCGGCCACGGCGATGCTCTTGTCGCCGGACTTGAGCGCCAGTTGCACGACCAGTTCGCGTCCGGGCGGTTTGGACAACTGCAGCCGGACCAGGCCCACGTTGCCGGCGCTGTCACTGGGCGGCTTGGTTGCCGGGCCGAACCGCTGTTTCAGCCAATGGCCCAGCGGCGCGGCCACGGTCTGTTGCCACCAGGAGGGTTGCCCGGCGGCTGGACCGGTTGTCTGCACCGGCTGGTGAATGCGCAGGAAGCCGTTCGTGCTGTTCCAGCTCCGGGCGGCGGCCAGCAACGCCCCCACTTCGGCCTTCGGGCGTGGCTCGGGACGGATGGTCACAGCCGCCAGGTCCGCCCGCAGACGCGGCAGGCCCGGGGTTTGTTCGACGGGCGGCAGCGCCTCGACTGACAGCGCCTGCACCTGAGCCGCGCCGGGTTGCGCTTCCACCCGAAACTGCAGCCGGTCCGGCCCGGTGCGGGTCTGGATGTAACCGGCCAAGATGACCAGCAGCCCCTGGCCGGTGATCATCGAGAGGCGGAAGAATGTGCTGCGCACGCCCACGAAGAACGCCTGCTGCTTTTCGTTCAACGCCAGCATGTAGTAGCCGTCGGCGGCGATGTCGTGCGTGGCCGAGCTGAAGGCCAGCAGCCAGAACAGGATGAGTGTGGCCTTGAAAAACACCGGCAGCGGCACGCTCAACCCGACGGCGGCAAAGCCGGCGCCCATGGCCAGTTGCGTAGCCCAAATCCACAACCGCCGCGTCTTGAGGATGTCCACCACCGGACTCCACAGCGGTTTGATCACCCAGGGCAGGTAAAGCCACGCGGTGTAAAAGGCGATGTCCGCGTTGGACACCCCGAGGCTCTTGTAGAGGATGACCGAGAGGGTGTTGACCACGGCGAAGGGCAGACCCTGCGCCAGGTACAGCGTGGGAATCCACGCCCACGGGCTGCGACCTGCTGTGCCTGGTCGAGAGGCAGTGGTGTTTGATGCCATGCGACTGGTTCGGGCGCTGGCCGGGAGGCGCCCTTTTGGGGCAGTTCCTCTAACAGCAAGCCTCTACGCCGGCAAGCCGCGAATGGCGGGGGTCTTGACCCAATGCCTTGCCGGGCGGCGCCGAGTCCGAGTCAAGCGGCAATCGTAGGTGCAAGTGGAGCGGCTGTCAGCGTCTGGCATGCAGGACCGTCCGCCCGTGGACGAGCGGTTGACGCCTGGGACGGGACGGTGCAAGGACCATCAGCGCTGGCAGGCATCCGCGGGAATGAGGAGATGCCCCGGCGCGCGCCAAGCGCTTATCGTTCGAGCAGGCGGTAGAACCGGACAGGCAGCCGGGCCGACTCGGGGTCGCGGACGACCAGGACGCCGTTGGTCAGCACCAGCACGTTGGACACCGGCCTCCAGGTCAGCAGGTTCGAGCTGACAAGTACCTCGAAGCGGTCCACATCATTAACGTCCAACAAGCCGCCGTCGGCATCGCTGGACCGGAAACCGAAGCTGCCGTCCGGCCATCGGACCGGCCCGACCAATTTTTGAGGCACCATCACGCTCAGGGTTGCGTTGCTGCTGGTAACGCTGCCGCCAGCGTTGGCCACGCACACGGCGTAGAGGCCCGCATCGCGCCGGGTCACGTTGGTCAGGGTCAGTTCCGCCGCCGTGGCCCCGGCCAGGTTGGTGCCGTTCTTGAGCCACTGGTAGGTCATGGGCGCCGGACTGGAGGCGGAGACCTGGAACGTGACGGTGGCGCCCGCGGGGACGGTTTGGTCAACGGGATGTTGCACAATACGCGGGGGCGCCGGGGTAAAGACCACTTCGTCCACCCAGCCGGCGTCGCGCCCGAGGCTGACACTGGCGTCCTTGGCGTAAACCCAGCGCAACCGGTGCTGGCCGTCGCCCAGCGTGAGCCTGATTTGCTGCCAGTCGGTCTCGCCGCTGAGACTGGCAAAGGGGAAGAACGTGTTGTTCCAATAGAACCGCAGGAAATCGTAAGCGGCCTCGGAGGAGACCTTCCACCAGAACGACAGCGTGCCGGGACCGGTCACGACAGTCTCGAGGACCGATTGCTGGCCGTGCGAAATCGGGCCGCTTTGGGCGGCGACGTCATCGTCGTGCGTCTCGCGGTTCTGGGCGGCCCATCCGTTGTAGGACACGTTTTGTCCGGAGGCGGGGACGGACCAGGTGGTCCAGGTCAGGTTGGTGGCATTCAGCGCCGCGGGCAGGTTGGTGGCGAACGGCACGCTCACGATTGCCAGGCGGCTGGTGACGGTGCCCAGCGCGTTGGAGGCAATCAGCCAATAACCGCCCGCGTGGCCGGCCGCCTGGGGGAGTGTCAGCGAGGCGTTGGTCGCGCCGGGCAGGTTGACGCCGTCGTGTTGCCATTGGAACGTCAACGGCGGCAGGCCCGCGGCCCTGGCGTGCAGGGTCACGGTGTTGCTCTGGAGAACACTTTGACTGACCGGATGCAGGGTGATGGCCGGCGCGCCGCTGCCGACCAGCAGAACGCCAAAACCCGTCGAGCTCCCGCCTGCCGCGATCCCCGCGATGTGGTTGGTCACCGGGAGTGGCCCCAGCCCTTCAGAAACCACCGTGCCGTCCTGTTTGAGAATTAAACTTGACCGGCCGGCTCCGAGGGCAATGGCTACCGCATTGGAGACCGGCAAATTACCTTCCATCACCAGCGTTGGCTGGCTTGGTGTGGTGGCGGGCCACCGCACCACCGTGCCGTCAGCGCACAAAGCCCGGCACTCGGTGGAACTGGCGGCCACGGCGATGGCGTTGGACAATCCCGGTACCACAGTGAACGGCCCCGTGCCGGTCCAAGACGCCACCGTGCCGTCCCGTCGCAGCGCGAGATTCTGCGGGGACATGCAGGCGACGGCCACCACGTTGGACAATCCCGCGGGCGCCGTGGCCGAGGAGCCCCAACCCGTCACCGTGCCGTCGGCTTTGACCGCGTAATTGTAAGACGAACCCGCGGCGATGGAAACGACGTTGGACAGGCCGGTCGGCACGTTGGTCTTGCTGCCCTGGAGGTATCCGCTGCCCCATGCAACCACAGTCCCGTTCGAGCGCAGCGCCAGACAATGGTTGTACCCGGCGGCCATGGCGATCACGTTGGTGGCGCTGGCGGGAATGTTGGTCACGAGGTAGGTATCATAGCTTGAGTAAAGAGGATTGAGCAGCCAGGTCCGCACCGTGCCGTCGGTCTTGAGCGCCATCACATGTAAGCCGCCCGCAGCCAGCGCGGTCACGCCCGACAGCCCCAGCGGCATATTCGTGTTGCCGACCATGGGCGCGCCCGCTACAGCCACCTGCGACACATTGAGCAGCAATTTGGCACTGTTCGTCACCCCGAACGCATTGGCGATTTCCAGGCCGTAGTAGCCGGTGTCGGAGGGGCTTACGTCCACCAATGTCAGCCGATCAGCGGTAGCCCCGGGGATGTCCTGGCCATTGACCCGCCACTGGTAAGTCAGCGGTCGAGAACCCCGTGCCGCGGCGTAAAGCGTCACCGTGCTGTGAATCGGAACGATCCCACACGGGGCGCTTCTTTGATCCCATAGTTGGCAATAAGGCTGGACGGTAATGTAGGGCGGGCTGTCGGTCACCGTCAGCCGGGCCAGGGACTGGGTACTGCCCCACGAATTGGCAACCTCCACCTGATAATCACCCGACTGATCGGGCTGCACGTTCGGCAGGCTCAACAGGGCGGAGGACTGGCCCGGCAATGGCGCGCCATTGTAAAACCACCGATAGCTCAACGGCGGCGTGCCTTCGGCTATAACTCGGAATACAACATCCGCCCCGGCCCGGACTGTCTGGTCGGTTGGTCTCGTGGTGAGGATTGGCCTGCCAATGACGCGCAGCACGGCGCCGGAGCTTGCGACAGCGCCAAACGGATTGCTCACCACCACATCGTAAAGCCCGGCATCGCTGAATTGCAGGCTGTTCACCGTCAGCGTGGGGCCGTTTACCCCGGCTATGCGATCAGAGTTGGTGAGGGCCACACCGTTGAACCGCCACTGGTAAGCCAGCGGTTCTTTGCCGACGGCCGTCACCTGGTAGTTGATGTTGCTGTCCCAAACAGCGTCCCTGCTGCACGGTTCGCTGAGGATTTGCGGCGGCCCGCTGAACACGAGCGCCACGTTGTGACATCGGCCCGCGGCGATGGCGATGGCGTTGGTCAACACCGGCGGCACATTGGTCTGGCCAGAGTCGTTCACGCCCCAGGCCACTACCGAACCGTCCCGGCGCAGCGCCAAGCTGTGGTTCTCACCTGCGGCAATGGCCACGATGTCCGACAGCCAGTCGGGCGACGAAGCCGGCAGGTTTGTGCCACCGATCGCGTAAGCGCCCCACACGGCCACAGTGCCGTCCCGCCGAAGCGCCATGCTGTGAAACCGCCCTGCTGCTACAGCCGTAACGTCACTCAAATCGGCCGGCACGGCCGCTTGGCCGGCGCTGTTGTCGCCCCAGGCTACAACCGTCCCGTCCGATTGGAGCGCCAGATTGTGATTCCATCCGGCCGCCACGGCGACCACGCTGGCGAGACCCGGCGGCACGGCCGCCTGCCCCTCCTGGTTGCTCCCCCAAGCCACCACCGTGCCATTGGCCAGCAGGGCCAGGCTGTGCTTGTGCCCCGCGGCGACAGCCACCACGCCCGCCAATCCGGCCGGCACGGTCGCCTGGCCGGCGCTGTTGTCGCCCCAGGCCAGCACCGTGCCGCCGCTGCGCAACGCCAGGTTGTGATACACGCCGGCCGCGACAGCAACCATGTTCGACCCATCCACAGGCAGCATGGTGCAACCGGAAGTGTCCTCACCCCAAGCCACCAAGGTGCCGTCGGCTCGCAAGCCGAGGGCGTGCCGCGCGCCTGCGGCCACGGCTTTGAGATTGGCGACCGTCGAGCGCGTCGGTCTGTCAGCCGGGCTGCAGCCCCAGCTCACAACCAGCCCACCGGCACGGCTTGCCGCTGGGCAGATCAGCAGGATCAACAGTCCGATGCCCGCCCACAGCCACCGCGAACGGGACGAGGCCACCCGCAGCCGCCGGGCACGCGGCCGGGGCGAGGTCATCCGAATAACCGCCCGCCAGCCGGGCAACCGACGCCACTCGCATGGCACGCGCCTACCATCGGCTGGTCCGCCCGCGGCCCGGTTCGAGAAGGGCCTTTTGACGGAAGCAGGGAGCGCGCGTGTTGTGGGCGGCGGGAACGTCGCCGCCATCCTGGCGGGCTGTGCGGCAGGTTTCATGGTCGGTCCGTGTGGGTTGGCGTATGAAACGCCCCACGTGTAGCGCCGCCCGCCGTGACCGACAACTGTGCGTTCCAGCGCACAGGGTGTGCTTTTGGTTGCACGGTCCGGCCCCCGGCAGGATAATGCAACAGCGGTCCAAAACTGTCGTGCTGGTGATAACCCTGAGAGGATGGATGCTGAGTGCCGGCGTCGCGGTCCTGGCGCTGACGCCATCGGGTTGGGCACAGTCGGCGTCGCACTGGCGGGTGTTCAAGGCCGCCGACGGGCTGCCGGAAGCGGCGTGTCTGGCGGTGACCGTGGGTGCCCAGGGCACGGTGCTCACCCGCCATCTCAAGGCCGCCCGGATCACGCGGCTTGACGGTTACGAGGTCAGCCAGATGGCTGCGCCGGCATGGGGGACGGGCCGCGTTGTGGAAAGCCCTTCCGGCCAACTGTGGGCCTTGAGCCACGAGGGGCTGTGCGAGTTCCGGGACGGCGAATGGACGTTGCATCCGGTGCCAGCGGTGGCCGCCGCGCTGCGCGCCGCCGGGTCGGCCCGGGCTGAACTGCCGTTCCTCTCCGTGCGCCACGGCCAAGTGTTGCTGGTGCTCAACGACCGGCTGCTGTGCTGGAGCAGCGACGTCGCCGGACGGCAAGAAACCGAGGTCCTGCGACGGGCGGCCGAGACGCCGCTGGGCGCGTTGCTGGGCATCACGACCGCGCGCGACGGCGGCCTGTGGCTCAGCGGCGAGCGCGGTCTGGCCAAACTGCCCCCGCCCGCCCGGGCGTTGCGCGCCGACACGGCGTGGCAAGTGCACGAAGTGCCGGCTGCCCTGGAGGTGAGAAACCTGCGCAATCCCCTGGCAGACCCGGCTGGCGGCGTCACCATGGTGGCCGACACCCGCTCGGGCGCCGAGACGGTGGCGGTGCACTTCGACGGCCAGCAATGGTCCGTGTGGAGCATCGGCGCGGAGGGACTGCGGTTCGCCTGGCTCGATGCGCAACAAACCGCTTGGGCCGCCACCACCAACGCGTTGCTGGTCCGCCACCCGGACACCGGGGAGTTTGCGCTGGTGGATGAACTGCCCGCCCGGCGGTTCTTTGACGTGGCTGTGGAGCCGGGCGGAGCGTTTTGGCTGGCCACACTGGACGGCCTCTACCGCTACACCCCACCCGCCTGGCAAACCCCGCCGGCTGCTCGGCCCGTCCGCGCCCCGGTCCTGGCCATGGCTGCGGACGACGCGGGCGGGGTGTGGTTTGTGGCCGAAGGGACGCTGCAATACCTGCGGAGTCAGCAGCGGCAGGTGTTGGCCTTCCCGGAGGCTCTGCGCCGGCGGCTGCAAACCGTCCGCGCCCTCCACGTGTTGCCGGGCGGCCTGCTCCTGTTGCAGACGGACACGGCGTTGTTTCAGTTCGACCCGGCCCGGCGTGCAGTTGAGCCTTGGCCGTCGGACGAACCGGGCGGCGCGACCCGCTGCCTGGGCGTGTTGGCGGATGGCCGCGCCATCCTGGCTACCTTCGATCCGCAAGGGCCAGCAACCGAGGTGCGCCTGCAGGTCCATGATGGCCGACAGCTTCAGCCCTGGGCGGCAACCACACCGTTGCCATCGGCCGCATGTCCACCACTGGCGTTCCTCGAGGCCCGCAACGGCGACGCGTGGCTGAGTGGCGAACAGGGCGTGGCCCGGCAGCGCGGCGGCCACTGGCAGAGCTTCCCGGCGGAAGGCCAGCGCGCCCCGGCAGCCGCCCGACACTTTGCTGAAGGGGCCGACGGGCGCATCTGGGCCGCCACAGCCGATGAAGTCTGGGCCTTTGACGGGCGGGACTGGTCGCCGGTCCGGTCCGGCTTCCAGAACATTCACGCCATCCGGGTCACCCGCGACAGCACCTTGTGGGTGGCCACCGACAAGGGCCTGCACCGGCTCACGGCCGGCGGCTGGCTGGAGAACAGCATCGAGGAGGGGCTGCCAGACGCCAACATCCGATGTCTGTGCGAAGACCGGCGCGGATGGCTCTGGGCCGGCACCGCGCAGGGGCTGAGTCTTTACAATCGCGACGCGGACACCGAGCCGCCGCGCACCGAGATCGTCACCCACGGCGGGCGGCGTCTGCCCGAGGGCAGCCTGGTGATGTTCACGCTTCAGGGACGCGACAAGTGGAACGTCACCCCGCCGGGGCGGCTGCTTTACTCGCACCGGTTGGACGACCACGACTGGTCGCCCTTTCAGGACGTGCCCACGGTGGCCTTCGCCGAGTTGCCGTCCGGGCCGCACACCTTCCAAGCCCGTGTGATGGACCGCAACGGCAACATTGACGCACGACCGGCCCAGCTTGCGTTCGAGCTGGCGTTGCCCTGGTACAAAGAAAGGCGGCTGGTGCTGGTGGCCGCCGCGGGCATGCTCGGGGTGCTGTTCTTTGCTGCCCTGGCCGTAAACCGGCACCTGCGCCTGCGCCGCAGTTACGCGGAGGTGGAACGCCAAGTGACCGAGCGCACCCGCCAGTTGGAGCAGGCCAACCAGGAGCTGCTTCACATCCAGAAAATGAAGGCCCTGGGCACCCTGGCTGCCGGCCTGGCCCATGATTTCAACAGCATCTTGTCCATCATCCAGGGGTCGGCCCAGATCATCGAAGACAACCTCGATAACCCGGAAAAAATCCGCACCCGCGTGGACCGCATCAAAACGGTCGTCGCCCAGGGAGCGGGCATTGTACAAGCGATGCTGGGATACACCCGGGCCTCCGATGAAGCCACCGGCCCGTGCGATCTGAATGCCGTGACGCGCGAGACCGTGGCGCTGTTGGGCGAGCGGTTCTTGCGCGAGGTGGCCGTGGAGTTCGAGCCGGCGCCCGACCTGCCGCTGGTCTCCGTGCCGCGCGGTTTCGTGCAGCAAATCCTGCTGAACTTCATCTTCAACGCCGCCGAGGCCATGTCCAACCCCAAGCAGGTCCGGCTCAGCACGCGGCGCTGGCAGCCCGACGGCGCCCACGTGGTGCTGCCGCCAGCAGCCGCCCACGACTACGTAGCGGTGTCCGTGCGCGACTCCGGCTGTGGCATCCCGCCGGAGAATCTCTCACGCATCTTCGAGCCGTTTTTCACCACCAAGGCGCTGTCCAAGCGCCGCGGCACGGGGCTGGGCCTCTCGATGGTGTACGAACTGGCCCGGCGCATGAACGCCGGCCTGACCGTTCAATCCGAGGTGGGCCGCGGGAGCGTGTTCACGCTGGTCCTGCCCGTCCAAACCACAACGCCGTGAATGCTCTTGCGCCAAGCCCCCGCGGCCGCGGGTGCGGCACGCTGACCACCTCACCGTACCGTACCCAGCCATCCTGCTCTTGCGCCCAGCTCCCCGCGGCGGCGGGTGCGGCGGCCGCCGCTCGCTCCGGGTCGCCCGCCTCTGCCCGGTGTGCCGCGCCCGGTGGCGCAAACCCGGTGGCAGCCGGTCGCGCGTGCCATGGCCGCGCTTGCGCGCCGGCCGTCTCCTGACAACCCCAATCCGTTCCCATGTCGCCCCCAACCATCCTGATCATCGAAGACGACGACCTGCAGTACGAGATTTACGAGGAGGCGCTGGCCCCGTACCGGCTTGTGCGCGTCAGCACCGGCAGCGAGGCCCTCTCGCGTCTGGCCCAAACGCCGCCTGACCTGCTGATTCTGGACCACGTGCTGGACCGGGGCGAGCTGGGGCTGGATTTCCTGCCGACGTTCAAGGAACTGCTGCCGCATGTGCCGGTGATCATTGTCTCCGGCGTGCTGGAAGTGCCGCAGCAGTTGAAGGCGCTCCAAGGGCCGCGCCGGGCGCATTACTGCCTGCCCAAACCGGTGGACGTGCATGAACTCCGGCGCACCGTCGAAATCGCCCTGCGCGAATGCGGGCAACGCGAGGTCGTGCGCCAGTTCGAGGCCCTCGAGCGGTCGCAGCGCATTGACGCGCTGGAGCTGCTGAGCCGCTCGACCGACCGGCTCAGCCGCCAGAACCGCATCTTGGAGACGCTGCGCGGCTCGCGCCAACGCGCCAACGTCTCGGCCCTGGCCCGCCAATTCCGCGTCGCCCGCCGCACCATCATCCGCGATTTGCAGGAGTTGATCCGCCGCGGCCAATTGCCCCCGGAGGTCTATCCGGACTGGGAAAAGCCCGAGCCGCCCGAGTAATTC
>Ga0101944_10001256_pt1 | contig 55719 bp, 35 predicted proteins | sample DewCreD2012metaG_FD_75245 | JGI IMG/M metagenome (GOLD analysis project Ga0101944, IMG submission 75245) | Hot spring sediment bacterial and archeal communities from British Columbia, Canada, to study Microbial Dark Matter (Phase II) - Dewar... ...
ATTCGTCACTCGAATTCTCACTCCGCCACGGCTACCTCCGCGACACAGCCGCCGCAATGGAAACGGCCCAGATCTACGTCATCACGGCGAAATCATGCGGCCCGACTTTCACCGAAGAGCCCCAATATCAGACTCCGCTCGACTGACCAAGGCTCTCTGCGGAGGACCCGAATGGCTACCATGGAGCGGCCGACCTGTCCACTCCGCTTCGTCTCCGTTCGGGGTGCAGGGGCGGAGCCCCTGCCTGGATCGCCCGGCGCGGTTCATCCGTCCTGCTGCGCAAGCCGGGCAACCGGGGGAGATCAGATCGAAGGGTACGGCGGTACGACGCGGTGGTCGCGGGCCGTCGCGACGATGTCGCAGGCCTGCCCTCCGGGAGCGAGCCGTTGACCATCCCCGACGTCTCCGGCAACCTGATGCCGCGGGTCCGGGACGGCAGCCCGTTCCCATCCGCCGCCTCGGCGGAGTTTCCCCAGGGGACGGGGGTTCATGACAGCGAATCGGAGGGAAGGAAGACGCGATGGCTCGGTCAAGGATGAGGCGAGGGGCGGAACGGCCGGTGGCGGGTCTCGTGCCGGCGTTCGGTCTGCTGGCCCTGTGGATGGCGGGTTGCGGTCACGAGTGGTCGGCGACCGATGACACGACCGACGGAGGGGACGGCGCACCGGAGGAAGGGGGCGCGCCCGAGGTGGACGCGGGGGACGAGTGGGAGGTGGACGCGGGGGGCGAGCCGGGGGCAGAGGCGGCGGACGGGCCCGAGGCACACGACGCCCCATCGGAGGACGGCCTGAGCCCCGACGACTCCGCCGCCTGCGAGACGACGGTCGATGTCGGACCTTTCCGGGAGACGTTCGACGAGGAATACCGGCTCCACCGGACCGAATTCGATGCCATGGCCGCCAGCGGCAGGGGCGACGAGTACTACACCTTCCAGTACGTCCTCGACGCCACCTTGTGCATGTACGAGGCGACCGGTGACACGGTCTACCTCGAGCGCACCCTGGCGTGGGCCGAGACGATGGTTTCCCTGGCCACGATCATCGACCGGAACGGTAACCGCAACTGGTCGGGCGATTGGGAGTCCCCCTATTCGGGCACGCCGATATCCTATCAGCTCTGGGACCTCCAGGGTTCGACGGAGCTGGCGCGGCTGGCCCGAATCGTTGCGACCGATCCCGCGCTGCTCGCGGCCTACGGGGCGCGCTCGGCGTCGATCCTGGACTTCGTGCGGAACGACATCGTGGAGAAGCACTTGACGGTGCGCGGCGGGCTGGACTGGTTCCGGTCCGACGTCGCCACGCCGGGGGAGCCGATGAACGACAAGTCAGCCCTCCTGTTGCGCATCCTGGCCGACGTCTACCGGACCTCCGGTGAGTACGCCGACCTGATCGACGAACTCGCGACCGGGTTCAGGAGCCGTCTCCAGCCGTACGAAGGCGCCCTGATCTGGGACCTCGGCCTGTCGAGCGAGGGATACACCGCCATGGACACCTCGCACGCCAACCGCTTCCCCTCCGCCGTCGTCGCCCTGTACCAAGCCGGGAGAGTTTTCACGGCGGCCGAAGTGACCGGCCTGTCGCGGCTGTTGAGCGACGTGATCTGGAACGGATCCCACGACGACCCGCGCTTCACGAATTTCATCGACGGTTCGAACGGGGTGTACGAGGGGAGAGAGCCGTGGGGCAACGGAGCCATCTACTTCGGCTGGGTGGCTCTCGGAGAATACGACGCGCTGGTCCAGGACATCGGCGAGGCCGTCCTGGCCGCCATCCAGGCGGGCGCGCGCAACCCCTCCCTCGACTACAACAACACACCGTACGGACGGCTCGAGCTGGCCGGGCACCTGGCGAAGAACCGGGTCGCGCTCTGCGAATCGGAATGACGCGGTTTCGAAAGAACATGCCACGGTCCGGTCCGCGGGTCGAACGACGGGCGACGACGGGCGCCCGGCCGGGGTGCGGAACGCGCGGAGGCGATGGGGCCGACCGAACCGACGTGGGCGGCTCCGCGCGCGACGCGGGAACGATTTCGCCGCACAGCAGACAGGAGCAGCCATGAAATTCGCATGCACTCGACACAGTGACACCCGCCGGTCGTCCACCCTGATTCTCGCGGTCGCGGCCGCATGGTCCGCCGGCTGCCCGACGACGACACCGGGGCCGGCCGGGCCGGCGACGTCGGGCCCCGATGCATCCGTCGCTCCCGACGCCGATCCGCTGGCCCGCGCGCGGGAGTCGCTGCTCGCGGCCGGAATCGAGGATCCCTGGGGCCTCGGGCCGGAGGACGCCGCGCGCGCCCGGCAAGCCGGCCTGGACGAGGACGTCGTCGGCGGTCTGCTCGAGCGGATCCTGGCCGACTGCCTGGCCCGGGACGAGCGCTGCTACGGCCCGTCGACGCCGGACCGGCAGGAGCCCGACGAGGCCGTCGAGAAGCTGGTCGCCCTGCTCGGCGAGATCGGCACCGACGCTTCGGTGCCCCTGCTGCTGCGCCTCCGCGAGCGCGGCGTGTTCCGGGCGGGGATGGCGCTCGAACGACGACTGGCCCGCACGTGGGCCGAGGAGCGCCTCCGCCACCCGTGCCGCCCGCCGACCGCGGAGGAAGTCGCCAGGGTCCGCGAGGAGCTGGGTGACTTCGCCGTGCTTCGCCCCCGGGATGACGCGCTGACCGCCGTCGCGCCCTCCTCCTCCGAGCTGGACGACCTGGCGTACTTCCTGGCCGCCGTGGCCGACTCGGGCGAGGCCGTGGGCGCGGAAGGACGAGCGAACCGCGGCTCGTGGACCCGCCCGGCGGAACCGAACGAGGAGGCGGAACGGCTGCGCACCGAGATCGAAGCGGCCAGGCGCGCCGGGGATCTGGATGCGGTCCTGCGCGCGGGAATCGAGTATCTCGAGCGGCTCGGGTATCCCGGACCGATCCGCGGCGCCGAAGAGGACGAGTACGCCTGGGGCGGGGCTCGCTACTCGTACGTGATGCGCGACGTCGCCCAGGCCGCGGAACTGACCGGCCGGCTCGACCTCGCCGCCGATCTCTACCGGCGCGCCGATCCGGGCGGCGGGGTGTGCGGCACGAGCGCGGATTCCCTGTGGCAGGAGCAGGTCGAGGGGTTGATCCGCGCGGAGGAGCGGCGAGGGCGCTGCCGCGCGGTCATCGCCGAACGGCTCCTGGCGGTGGACGGAGCGGCCGGAGGAATGCACGGCCGTCCCGGCCCCACGTACGGCACGGCCGAGCTGGCCGAGGCGGGGTACGACGTGCCGCGGCTGTACCGGGGCGCGTGGGCGACCCTGTATCGCGACGCCGAGCCGGACGAGCTGGCCGCGGCCCTGGCGACCGCTCCGCCGCCCCTCGCCGAGGCGGCGCGCCGGCGGCTCGCCGCGCGCGGTCCGGAAGCGTGGGACGCACGCGTCCTCGCCATCGAGGGCTTGGCGGATACCGCGCGGGCCGCGGCCCTGCCGCTGCTGCTCGCGCTGGCCGAGTCGGGCCTCGGAGAGCCGCGCCGCCGCGCCGTTCGCGCCCTGGGAAAGCTCGCCGCGCGGCCGTACAACGACCCCTGTCTGCCGCTTCTCTCGGGCCACGAAAGCCGCGGCAGCGAATGGGAGCGCGAGATCTTCCCGCTGGGACGGGAGTGCGCGACCGTCCTCCGCCCGGAGCCGTCGGCGGATCTGGCGCGCCGGCTCCTGCCGCTTGCCGAGTCCGGCGAGCCCGAACTGCGCGCGGAAGCGGTCCGGGCCCTCGGACGCATCGCCTCCCCGGCAGTCCTGGAGGCGCTGCGCGCTCTGACGGAGGACGACCTCATCGACCCCGACCAGCAACGGTGCACCGGGGACGAAACCGGCGAGCGGCGCTGCGCACCGCTGCGGCCGGTCGCCGAAGCCGCCGCCGAAGCCGTCGCGAACATCGAGGCAATTGAACGGGCATGGGCCCGGCAAGCGGCCGAAGCCGCGCGCTTCGGGCCGGCTACGGCGGTCGAGTCCATACCCTGACGGCCGGCGGGTCCCGCCGGCGGCGTCGGAAGGCGAACCCCGCATCCGCGACGACGAAGCGCCCCGATCCCGGACCGCCCGCCTCGTCGGTTCCACGGCCCATGACCGCCGGACGCCCGCAGTGTCGCGGCCGGTCCGCCCACCGCCACCGTGGGGCCCGTCGCGGACCGCCACGCGTCGCGGAGGCCCCCGCCCAGGCCGGTTCGATGGCTCGTGCGCATTCGCACAACGATCCTGTTTTCCGCAGGTTCCGGTTGATCGTCGGGTCCGGACGGAATAACCGTCCGGTCCCGAGATGTCGGGCGATCGGGAGAACATCCGGGTCGTGCCGCTGGCCGACGCCGCCGACGGCCAGGCGGGTGGGAAAGCCGCGGGACTGGCCCGACTTCTCGCGACGGGGTTCGACGTGCCCGCCGGCTTCGTCGTCGTCGGCCTCGAGCCCGGTGGGGCGGTCCCCGGTTCGGTGATCGAAGCGTACCGAGCGCTGGGCGCCGGGCCCGTCGCGGTCCGATCCTCGGCCGCCGGCGAGGACGGCGCGGGGGCGTCCTACGCCGGGCAGTTCGAATCGGTGTTGTGGGTGGAGGGAGAGGAGGCGCTGCGCGGCGCGGTGGAGCGTTGCCTGGCGTCGTTGCGCGGCCAGCGCGCCGCAGTCTACGGGCAGGCGGTGGCGGGTGGAAGCGCGCCGCGGATGAGCGTGGTGGTCCAGCGGATGGTCGACGCCCGCGCGGCCGGGGTGGTGTTCAGCGTCGACCCGGCGACGATGCGAGGCGATCGGGTGCCGGTGGAGGCGGTGCCGGGGGTCGGGGAAGGGCTGGTGGCCGGGCGGGTCGTTCCCGACCGCTACGAGACCGACCGGACGGGCCGGGTGCGACGGCGGGAGCCGGCGGGCGGGTCGGCCCTGCTGTCCGAGGAGGAAATCGGGGCGATCGCGCGCGGCGCCGTCGCCGCGGAAACCGCCTGGGGCCGGCCGCTCGATCTGGAGTGGGCGCTCGATCGCCGCGGCCGGTTGTGGTGGCTGCAGGCGCGGCCGATCACCACCCCGCTGGCGGATCTGACCGAGTTCGACGCGCTGCAGGGCGAGGACGACGTCTACGCCCGTTTCAACATCGGCGAGATGATCCCGGGCGCGGTCTGCCCGCTCACGCTGTCCACGGCGATTCCGGCCATCGATCGCGCGGTGCAGCGGATGATGGTCTGGGTCGGGACCCGTCCGCGGGTCGAGCCCGACCTGCAGACGGTCGCCGTGCGCTACGGCCACGTCTTCTTCAATCTGTCGCGGATCGTCGAGTTCGCCGGCCGGGTGGCCGGCATGAGCCGGGAATCCGCGATGCACGCGCTGTGCGGGCGCGACATCCCGGAGGTGCGACGCGTCCCGAACGCGCCGCGCCGGGTGCGCGCGATCCACGGGGTGCGGTACGCGCACTATGTCCTCGCCGCGCACCGTTGCATCGCCCCGCTGCGCCGGCAGCTCGCCGCGCTGCAGTTCCTCGGCGGCAACGACGCCGCGGCGGTCTATCGCGAACTGGACGCGAAGCTCCCCGTGCTGTTCGAGGCCTACTTCCTGCACATCCACAACTCGGCCGCCTCCGGCGTCGGCTCGGGCACGCTCGAGGCGGTGCTGGCCGGCGGCGGCCGGCCGACACCGGAGCAGGAACGCGAGGCGGCGCGACTCATCGGCGGCGCGGGCGGCGTGGAGAGCGCCGGCGTACCGGTGGAGTTCGAGCGCATCGTCGAGCGGCTGGCGGCGGACCGGGCCGCGGCGGAGCGCTTCCGTTCCGCGACGCCCGCTGGCGCGCTGGCCTGGCTGCGCTCCCCCGCGTCGGCGGACGCCGGCTTCGCCTTCGAACGGTTCCTCGCGCGCCACGGCCATCGGGCGTTCCGCGAGCTCGATCTGCGGCAGCCCGGATGGGCCGACGACCCGCTGCCGCTCGTCCGGTCGCTGCAGGCGATGACCGCGACCCGGCTGCAACGATCCTCGACGCGGCCCGTGCCGAAGGCGCCCGCGGACGACGCCGGGAACGAAGGCCGGCACGGCCTGGCCGTGCGGCTGCTGGCCCGCTACGCCCGGCAGGCGATCCGGAACCGCGAGACCTCCAAGTCCCTGCTGGTCGCGATCTCCGACCGCTTCAAGCGCGCCTACCGGCGGCTCGGCGAGCTGTTGGCCCGCGACGGACGGCTCGCCGACGCCGACCTGGTCTTCTTCCTCACCCATGCCGAGCTCGGCCGCTTGGCCCTGGACCGCGACCCGTCGCTCGGTTCGCGGGCGGCGCTGCGGCGGCGGGCGCACGAGGTGCAGGGTGCCTTCGAGTTCCCGGAGGTGTTCGTCGGACGCGCCGAGCCGCTCGAGGAGCCGGTCGCGGCGGCCGGCGGCGACGGCGTGCTGTCCGGCAAGCCGATCCGCGGCGGCGTCGTCGAGGGCCCCGCCCGGGTGATCCGGTCGTTCGCCGAGGCGGCGACGTTGCAGCCGGGGGAGATCCTGATCGTTCCGCAGACCGACGTCGGCTGGAGCCCGTACTTCGGCCTGCTCTCCGGGCTGGCCACCGACCTCGGCAGTCCGATGTCCCACGGCGCGGTGGTGGCCCGGGAATACGGCCTGCCCGCCGTGACCAACCTGCGCGTCGCCACGCGGGTCTTCCGCACCGGCGACCGCGTGCGCCTCGACGGCGACCGCGGCCTGCTCTGCCGCGTCGATCCGTCGGCCGGGGAGTCGACGACATGCTGACGAAGTTCGACGAGCTGACCTGTCATCAGACGGTGCAGACCTTCGACGAGGTGGGGACGAGCGACCGCGCCTGGACCGAGAAGCTGTGGTGCAACCTCCACGACACGACCGGCGACCTGGTGCTCGCCGCCGGGTTCGGGATCTACCCCAACCGCAACGTGATCGACGGTTTCGCCTGCGCCAACGTCGGGAACCGCCGCCAGCACAACCTGCGCGTCTCGCGCGAGCTGCGGCCGCGGATCGAGGAGGTCGCCGTGGGACCGCTGCGCTACGAAGTGCTCGAACCGTTCCGCCGCGTCCGCCTGACCTGCGGCGACAACCCGCGCGGTCTGCGCTTCGACCTCGAGTTCCGCGGCCGGTTCGCCCCGGGCGAGGAGGAGCCGCAGGTCGGCCGCGCCTTCGGCCGCACGTTCGTCCACACCTGCCGGTACGCGCAGACCGGCCGCGCGCACGGCTGGATCGAGGTCGAGGGCCGGCGCACCGAGGTCACGGAGGACCGGTTCTACGCCCAGCGCGACCACTCGTGGGGCCTGCGGATGGGCGTCGGGCTCCCCGAACAGGGGGTGCAGTTCGCCGACGTCGCCGCCTTCCGCGGCATGCTGATCGTCTGGACCACGCTGCAGTTCGCCGAACGCGCCTTCACCCTGTACTACATCGAGGGGGCCGACGGACGCGTCCAGCGCCTCACCGGCCACGTCTGCCCGCAGCTCGACGCGGGACGTCCGACCGTGCCCCTGGTCGCCGTCGAGCACGACTTCCGCTACCACCCCCGCAGCGCCCGGATGGCCGGCGGCCGGATGACGCTCGTCGCCGCCGACGGCGGCCGCTGGGAGCTGGAACTGCGGGAACGCACCGCGATGTACCTGCGCGGCGGCGGCTACACCGGCTACCGGGGGTACTACCACGGCCTGTGGATGGGCCCGGCCTGGGAGGACGGCGAGGTCTTCGACGTCGCCGACCCGCGGGTGGCGGACGAGGTGCACGGGCTGGACGACACCGTGGTCGAGGCGCGCTGCGGCGAGGCGGTCGGCTACGGCATCGTCGAGAACCTGATCCTGCCCCCGTTTCCGCGCTACGGTTTCCCAGCGAGCCGTCCCGAGACGACGCCGGGAGAATCCCGATGACCGCTCCGTCGTCCGCGCGACCCCGCGCCGCAATCACCGGCGCCTCGAGCGGCATCGGGGCCGCCTTCGCGCGCCGGCTCGCCGCGGACGGCCACGACCTGCTGCTCGTCGCCCGCCGACGCGACCGCCTGGAGGCGCTCGCGCGGGAGCTGGGCGAGCGCCACGGCGTCGCGAGCACGGTCCTGGCCGCCGACCTGGCGACCGAGGACGGAATCCGCGCCGCGGCGACCGCGCTGGCCGGCCGATCGGCGCCCTCGTTTCTCGTGCACAGCGCGGGGTTCGGCACGCGGGCGCTGTTCGCCGAACTCGACCCGGCGCTGCCGCGCGCGATGAACCTGCTGCACGTGGTCGCTCCGGTGGAACTGGCGCGGGCCGCGCTGCCCGGGATGCTGGCCGCCGGCCGCGGCCGGATCCTGCTGATCTCCTCGCTGGGCGGCTTCTTCACCACGGCCCGCTACACCACCTACTCGGCGACCAAGGCGTATCTCAACATGTTCGCCGAGGGACTCCAGGCCGAACTGGAAGGCACGGGCGTGCGGGTACAGGCGATCTGCCCCGGCCTGACGCGCACCGGGTTCCTCGACACGCCGGCGTACGCCGAGTTCAAGTACCAGGACGTGCCGGCGTCGTTCTGGATGACCGCCGAGGAGGTGGTGGAGCAGGCGCTGGCCTCGCGGGCGACGATCTTCGTTCCGGGCCGGCACAATCGGCTCCTCGTCCACGCGATCCGCGCCCCGCTGCTCGGCCCCGCGCTTCGCCGGCTGCTCCGGGTCGCCAACCGCAAGGGCCTGTACTGATCGAGCCGGCCGCGCTCTGCGCTGCTCCGCGACGAGCCGCCGCGGCCGGCGGCGGGGCGCCGGCACCGCCAGCGCAGGCGAGCGGCAGTCGCGCGCCCGAAGAAGCGGTCGGCGTGGACGGCCCCGACCGGCGGACGGGTTCCGCGCCGCGGCGACCGCGCTCCCGGGCGCGGAGCGGAACGGCGCGACTACCGCGGACGCAGCGTTTCCGGCATCCGCACCGCCACGACCTCGCCGCGCGCGCAGACCACGCCGTCGGCCGACAGCGTGGATTCCACGACCACCTTGCGCCCGGTGATCTCGCGCACGCGCCCGCGCACCACCAGTTCGGGACCCAGCGGCGTCGGCCGCAGATAGTCGACCTTCAGCGAGGCGGTGACGAAGCGGGGCAGCGGTTCCGCCCCCGTGTCGCCGCCGCGGGCGCGGGCGGCGGCCGCCGCCGCGGTGCCGGTGCTGTGGCAGTCGATCAGCGAGGCGATCAGCCCGCCGTAGACGTATCCCGGGATCGCCGTGTGCTCCGGCCGCGGCACGAACCGCGTGACCGATTGCTCTCCCTCCCAGAACGTGCGGATCCGCAGGCCCCGCTCGTTCCGCCGCCCGCAGCCGTAGCAGTGGCTGACGTCGTCCTCGTAGCAATCCTGGAACGCCGCTCCGGACATCGTTTCCTCTCCTTCTCGGCCCGCCCGCCGGTGCGTCCGACGGGACCGGCACGTTCGCGGGGTATCGCCCGCTCGCCCATTCTCGCTCCGAGCCGTGCGGATGCAAGAGCCGCGACGCCCCGTGCCGCCCGACGCGAACCGGGACCACCCGGATGCGTTCCTCCCGACCGACGACCCGGCGTTCGATCCGAACGACTGTCCGGGGGACGGCGCGCAGGCGACCGACGGCTTTCCCGGCAACCACGCGCCGCAGATCCAACTGCGGGCGAGCGACGCGACCGAGGAGGACGTCCCGTACACGCTCGACCCAGCCGCGGAGGACCCGCGACCCGCTGACCTTCGCCTGGACGCAGACGGCCGGGCCGGCCGTCGCCGGGTTCGACGCGGCCGCGCGGCGGCCCGAGATCCGCATGCCCGCCGTCGAGGCGGACACGACGCTCGGCTTCTCCGTCACCGTGTCCGACCCCGGGGGGCTGACGGCGACGGCGACGATCCGGCTCGGCGACTGCTGCGGATGCGAAGCCGAAGGCCCGGATCTGCTCGACAACGAGTGGACCGGCGGCTTCGACCGGAACGCGTTCTGGTTCACGAGCAACCAGCCCGCGCCGTACTCGTTCGCGTTCCGCTGGACGGGGACGGTTGCGGTGGAGTCGGAGGGCAGGCCGTTCCCGGGCGACGCGATGGTGACGCCGACCGGAACCGGCGAGACGGTGTCGGCCCGCACGCGCGGGACGGGCGCGGCCGTGCTCACGGCGGCGGAATACCGGCAGTCCGGGACGAAACACCGGGAGTCGGCCACGCGGAACCGCGTGGACGTGGCGCCGCACACGTTGACCATGGAGCCGGCCGGCCGGGCGCCGTGGACCGGGACCGTCGCGAGCGGGCCGGGGTGGACGCAACGCGTGGAACTTCCGTGATCGTCGACGCCGCGGACGGCAGCTTCGACCAGCCCACCCCCTGCGTCGCCTGCGGCGCAGGGGTCGTCCGGACGTCGCAGGGCCCGGCGTCGCGGGGCCCGGAATTGCTCGATCCGCACGGCTGCGCTACCATTTCCCGCGCCATGAGGTGCACCATGACGTCCCGCCAACGGTTCGCGATCGCCCTCGCCATCGCCGCCCTGGCTCCGGCCTGCGACTCCACCGGCGGTTCCGACCCGTGCGCCCATGTCGACTGCTCCTCCCGCGGCTACTGCTACCTCGCGGCGCAGGGAGCCCCCGCCTGCAACTGCCTGCCCGGCTACCACGCCGTCGGCCTTTCCTGTGTCGTCAACAACCCGGAAAACCCCTGCGACGGCGTCGATTGCTCCGGCCGCGGGGTCTGCCGCGAAGAAGCCGGCGCGCCGGTCTGTGATTGCGTCGCGGGTTGGAGGCCGGACCCCGACAATCCGACCCGCTGCGTCCCGGCGACCGAAGACGGTGCCGTCACCGACGATGCCGCCGCCGAAGACGCCGCGCTCGACCACCCGCCGACCGACGTCGACGACGGTGACGCCGAAGTCCCCTTCACCTGCGGCGACGGGCGGGTCGAAACGGGCGAGGAATGCGACGACGGCAACTCGACGGCGGGCGACGGCTGCGAGACGAACTGCCGCCTGAGCTGTCACGATTCCGCCGACTGCAACGACCGCGATCCGTGCACCCACGACGCCTGCAGCGATGTGCCGGGCGGCCGCGCGTGCGTCCATTCCATCGCCGTCGGCCTCCCCTGCGACGACGGCGACCCGTGCACCGGCGGCGAATCCTGCCAGGCCGACGGCTCCTGCGGCGGCGGCACCCCGACCTGCGTCTGCCGCACCGATGCCGACTGCGTCCCGTTCGAGGACGGCAACCTCTGCAACGGCACCCTCGTCTGCGCCTCGAACCGCTGCCTCATCGACCCGACGACCCTCGTCACCTGCGACCCGTCGGGCGACACCGCGTGCCGGCGCAACACCTGCAACCCCGCGACCGGAACCTGCGCCCCGGCCGACGTCGCCGACGGCACGAGTTGCGACGACGGTCTGTGGTGCAACGGGAACGAGGTCTGCCGAAGCGGGGTCTGCACCCCGGGTTCCAACCCGTGCCCCGTCGCCGGATGCGTCACCGGCTGCGACGAGGTGGCCCACCGCTGTGTTCTGGCTTCATCCTCCACCGTCTGCCGGCCCGCCGCGGGTCCCTGCGACGCGGAAGAGTACTGTTCCGGAACCTCCTCCTCCTGTCCCGCGGACGCCTACCGCTCCAGTTCCACCGTCTGCCGGCCCGCCCTGAGTGTCTGCGACGTCGCCGAGAACTGCACCGGATCGAGCCCGTCCTGTCCCGCCGATCGGTTCCAGTCGGGCGAGACAATTTGTCGACCCGCCACCGGCCCCTGCGACATCACCGAGACCTGCACCGGCTCCTCGGCGTCCTGTCCGCCCGACGTCGTGGAGCGCGACGGCATGCGCTGCGGGTTGTGCATGATCTGCGAGTCGGCCCGTTGCGTCAACACCCCGCGCGGGACGGACCCCTACAACGAATGCGACGGTTTCCGTTGCTCGGACTACATCTACGGCTGGTCGGGGCGCAACTGTGTCCGCTTCGCTTCCTCCACCGCCGACAACGGAACCTGCAACGGGTCCGGAGGATGCGCCGGCCTCTTCCTGTCGTGCACGGGCACCGGCGCCGCCATTTCCGGCGGGACCTGCGGCAGCGACGGCTGCCGCAACACCTCGGCGACATCGCCTTGCCTGCCCGGCGCCATCGCCCCCGCCTCGTTCTCGGGTCCCTGCGATTTCGAAGGCGGTCCCTGCTACTGCGACTGCTCCGCCCACGGCTGTCCGTCGAGCTACCGTTGCAGCGACGTCGACGGGACCTGCGTGTTGCACTGCCTGTAGCGCCTGCGCCCGGAAACCCGGGCAGCAGCGGGACTCGGGGCGGATCGCCGCGGCCGCTGTGGCGGGACGCCCCGCCGCCGGCGACCGCTCGCCGTCCATGCTGCGCGCCGCTCCGGCGGAATTTCGCGCGTTCGGCGTTGGTCCGGTTCGTGCCTTTCCCCCTTCGCGTCGGTCGTCCTTGCCGGACGCGCCGCGAAGGGGGTGCGGATGGACACGAAGGGGGGACAGGCCGCTTCGCGCGCCCCGGCCCGTCTCCGGTTCGCGTTGGGAATCACGGCGGCGGTGTTGGCCGTCGCCGCCGGCCTGGCGTCCGTTCTGTTTGTCGGGGCGAGCCGTCTCCTCTCCGCGGAGGTCGAAGCGCAGATCCGATCCGACCTGGGTCTGGCGCGGGCCGCCTACGACGACGGATTGTCGCGACTGCTGGGCGAATTGAAGGGGGTGGTGTCGGGTCGATCATCGCGGCCGCCCTTGTCGTCCGGGGAGGGTCCGGGGAACCTCGCGGAGATGTTCGGGAGTCTGTGCCGGCGGGCCGGGTTCGACGTCCTGACGCTCGTCGGACCCGACGGCGTCGTCGTCGAGAGCGCCGGCGGGCTCGGGGCGGCGGGCGACGACTGGTCGGAGCAGGTCCTGGTCGCGCGGGTGTTGCGCGAGGGTCGCGCCGCGGCGGGAACGCTGGTCGTGCCGGCCGCGGCGCTGGCGCTCGCGGAGGCGGGGCCGGCGGAGCGGGCGGCGGCGGCAGGCGAGCCGCGGGTGGGCGCGACGACGCCGGTGCGGGGCGAGTCGCCGGACGGCCTGATGCTGGCGGCCGCGGTGCCGTGGTTCGAAGCGACCGACGGGGTGGCACCGCCGGCGGTGCTGTACGGCGCCCGGCTGCTCAACCGTGACGACGAGTTCGTCGACGCGCTTGCGGAGCGGGTGTTCGGGAGCGGGGCGGGGCGGGACGGTCGGGCGGGGATGGTCGCGCTGTGTCTCGACGACCTGCGGATCGCCGCCAGCGCTCCGGTGCCGGAGGCCGCGCGACCGCTCGGGACCCGCCTCGGCGACGACGCCCGGCGGCAGGTGCTACTGCGGGGGCGCGACTGGATCGGGCGGGAGCCGCAGGCCGGCGCGTGGTGGTCCGGGGTCTACGCCCCGCTGCGCGACGCCGCGGGGCGCGTGGTCGGGGCGCTGTACGTGGGGCGGCCCGACGCGCCGTACGCCCGGGCGCGTCGCGCCACGCTGGTCACGACGCTCGGCGCGCTCGGCCTCGCGACCCTCGCCGCGCTCGCGCTGCTGCTCCGCCTCTTCCGGCCGCCGCTCGATCGCCCGTCGCCGGCGGCGCCGCGTCCACCGTCGTCGAGACCGGCCGGAACGCGCGATCGCGCCGGCGCCGGGCCGCCGGGGAACGCGGCAGCCTAGCCGGCCGACTCGTCGTCCTCTTCCCCCGCGTCCGGCACGGGATCCCGGTCGTCCTGCCCGGCGGTCCGGTCCCCGCCGTCATCGATCGCCAGCGTGCCCGGAGCACGGTCCGACACCGCGACCGCGCGAATCCCGTAGGACGTGTGCAGCGCCAGCAGGAACCGGTCGGACAGGCGGCGGAACCAGCGATGGAGCACCGCGTTGTCGTGCCCGCTGCCCTTCCGGGCCAACCGATAGGTCGAGAACGAGGGACTCCCCACGACGAGCACCGAGTCCCCTTGCCTTTCGCCCCAGCGAAGTTCGGCGTCCGGATCCACGGCGCGCAAGGCGTCCTCGACCAGCCCGGCGTCCGCTTCGCGCACGGTTCGACGAAAGGTCACGGTCACGCGAACTGCCCGCGCCATCTCGCCCCCTCTGCTCAGGAACGCCTCGTACGCAGCCGGGTCGAAAGCCCAGGGCCGGGACCGGTACCAGCGCCGCTCCGCCTCCTTCTTGCGGGCCATCGAGCGCAGGAACAGCCAGAGGCCGAGACCTGCGCCGACGACGGCGGTTCCGGCGAGCACGAGAGGCTGCCACGGACCGATCCGCTCCAACGGCCGGCTCTGCAACGCCAGGACGCCCGCCATCGTCGCGACCGCCGGCGGGCCGAAGAGCAGCAGCAGGTGTTCCCAGCCCGGCTCCGGCGCAAGGGCCCGGTCGAGCATGGCGGCGCGAGCGGAGGCACGCTCCGCCCGCCGCCGTTCCGCCTTCCGTCGGGCGGCGTGCGCGACCTGCTCGGCTGCCGGCCGTCCCTTGGCCGCGAGGTGCCACAGATCGTTCGGCTCATCGGTCACGGCGCGTCCCCTCCTGGTCGGTCGTCATGATCGCCCGGACCCGGACGACTCCGCAAGGCCGGGCGGCGCGCGTCGTGCTCCCGAGCCCGCCACCGTTCACCGACACGGCGGACGGCGGCGGGCCGCGCGGGCGAGCGCGGCCGCGAGCGATTCCGGGCGCACCGGTTTGCGGAGGTAGCCGTTCATGCCGGCGGCGAGGCAGCGGCGCTCCCCCTCGCGACCGGCGTGGGCGGTGACGGCAATCACCTGCGCCCGGCGGACGGCCGGGCGGGGGGAACTGCGGATCGCGTCCAGCACGGCGTAGCCGTCGAGGCCGGGGAGTTGGAGGTCCAGCAGGATCGCGTCGAAAGGACGGCGGGTCGCGCGAGCGAGCGCGGCGAGGGCAGAGCGGCCGTCGGCGACGGCTCGCACGTCATGGCCGAGCTTCCGGACGATCTGTTCGAGGAACATCCGGCCGGCCGGGTGATCCTCGACGAGCAGCACGTGCAGCGGCCTGGCGGCGGCCGCGGCGGGCGGGCGTGCCCGGGTCGTGCGCGGGGGCGCGGGGCGACCGGCGACGCGCCGCGCGGCGCGCCCGCCGGCGGCGGGCCGGACGGTGGGGGAATCCGCGGTCGCGGCGGCGCGGCCGAGCGTCACGGTGAAATGGACGGCGGTGCCGCCTTCCGGCGGGCCTTCGATCCAGATCCGGCCGTCCATCCGGCGGACGAGCCGGTGACAGATGGCGAGGCCGAGGCCGCTGCCGCCGTAGCGGCGCGAGGTGCTGGCATCGCCCTGCACGAACGGCTCGAACACTTCCTCCCGCAGGTGGGGTGCGATCCCGATCCCGGTGTCGCGGACCTCCACCTGCAGCCGCACCGACCTGCTCGACGCCGGCGACGGGGTCGGGCCCGACCGCTTCGGCGGGGCAGCGACGGAGACGCGTACGGAGACGCCGCCGGCGGGGGTGAACTTCACGGCGTTGTCCACGACGTTCCGCACCACCTGCCGGAGCCGGCTGGCGTCGCCGACGACCAGGGGCGGAACGTCCGGGGCGAGGTCGAGCGACAGCGAGAGTCCCTTGTCCCGCGCGGTCAGTTCGACGGCGCGCAGCGCGGCCGCGAACGGTTCGCGGGTCGGGAAGGGGCAACGTTCGAGTTCGAGGCGATCGGCCTCGATGCGGGACAGGTCGAGCAGGTCGTCGATCAGGCGGAGCAGCTCCTCGCCGGAGTCGCGGGCGATGCGGACGTAATCGCGTTGGCGCTCGTCGAGTCGTGTTTCGGCCAGCAGGCCGAGCATGCCGAGGACGGCGCTGAGCGGCGTACGCAGCTCGTGGCTGGTGTTCGCCAGGAAGGTGGTCTTGGCCTGGCTCGCCGCCTCGGCGGCCGCCTTGGCCCGCTCCAGTTCCTCCTCGACGCGCTTGCGGTCCGTGACATCGATCAACACGCCGTCGAACAGCACGTCCCCGTCCGGCGTACGTTCGGGGCGGGACACGCCCTGCATCCAGCGGATCTCGCCGCCGGCGGTGCGGAAGCGCCCGACCCACGCCCAGGGCGCGGTCCGCTCGACCGCCTGCCGGATCGATTCCCGCAGTCCGGGCCAGTCGTCCGGATGCACGACCTCGAACATCCGCTCCACGTCCCGCTCGAACTCGGCCGGCTCGACGCCGGAGAACTCCACCGCCCGGCGGCTGACGAACGGGAAGGCCATCGAGCCGTCGCGGCGGACGACGAACTGGAACGTCACGCCCGGCAGGTTGGCCGCGACCCGGGCGTAGCGCGCCTCGACCTGTCGCAACGCGTCCTGGGCGGAGCGGCTCTCGATCGCCACGGCGGCCAGCTGGGCGAAGGTCTCGACGAGGCCCGGGTCGGTGATCTCCCCGCCGGCGGGCACGATGATCGCGACGTTGCCGAGCAGGCGTTCGCCGGTGCTGAAACCGACGGCGTACAGACCGCGAATGCCGAGGCGTCGTTCGACTTCGGCGCACGTGGCGGGGTCGCCCTGGCGGAAGGCGAAGTCGTACAGTCCCGCGCCCTCCACGCGGACCAGGCGTCCGGCGAGCAGGGCCCGGCGGGCCTCCTCGTAGACGGGGAGCCGCATCTCGCCGAGCGGCCGTTCGAACAGGCCGCCGACGAGGGCCAGACGTTCGGGGTCGCCGCAGACCGCGCGATTCCGCGCCGTCTCGCTCGCCGCGTCGTACTCGTTGACCGCCACCAGACAGCCGGGCGCCAGTTCATGGAACCGTTCGGCAATGTGCAGGTAGAGGTCCCGCTCGGGAGCGAAGCCGAGCAGCCCGATCGCCGCCTCGCGCAGGAACTCGACTTCCCGTCGAACCGACGGCCGAACTGTCGTCACGCCGGGTGGATCCTCGGCCGATTCGCCATCCCGCATCGCCGCCCTTGCTTCGGCCGCCCTTCGGCCCGCAGAGGAGAGAACATATCACAGAATGCGGCCGCGGGACACGTTCCTCCGCCGCGGCGGGCATCGGCTGGCATTGCCCGCGGGGCGCCGGAAGAGGAAGCGGGCTACTGGTTGGCGTTGGCCTTGCGGCGGCGGTTCTTGGCCTTGAGCGCGGCCTTGAGGCGGACGGAGCGCTTGCGGTCGGTCTTCTTCGGTCGCTTACGATAGATGAACATGGTCGGGTCTCCCGCAGGGGGTCCGGCTGGGTGCGGCCCGCCCGCCGCCGGGGCGGCGGGCGGGCGACGCGGCGGGACCGCTACTTGCCGAAGATGTCGCAGACGCCGGTGGCCTCGTCGCAGTTGATGCCGCTGGTGCCGAACAGCTCGCCGCACCAGGCATCGCTGGTGCAGCCCGGGAAGCAGAAGCCGGCCGGCGCGGTTTCGCCGGTGTGCACGTAGGCCGCACTGGCGCTCATGAATGGGGCGGCGGGCCAGCAACCCATGCTGTCGAGGGTGCAGCCGGTGTTGGCGGCGCCGAGCGGCGCGTTCGGGTTCTCGCAGGCCTCGAAGCAGACGCCGCTCCAGCAGACGCCGGTGGCGGTGCCGACGACGTCGTCGGTCTCGCACGCGCCCGCCTGGGCGGCCGCCTGGTTGCAGTAGACCGAGCAGAAGTCGGGCGGCGTATCGAGGAAGCCGATGCAGGCGCCGAGCCCGAAGGGCGAATTGCACTCGGAGTCTTCCAGGCAGGAGCCGCCGAGCAGCGTGGAGCCGCCGGGGAAGTTGCCGGCGTAGTAGCAGAAGCCGGTGGCGGTGGTGCCGTCGAGCCAGTCGTCGTCGGGGTCGAAGATCGGGATGCAGGCGTAGTCGCCCGGATCGGGGCCCGGGTCGCCGGTGTTGCGGCAGGCGAAGCCCGGGTCGCCGGGCTGCGTGCCGACCTCGCAGGGCTTCACGCAGACGATGTAGGGGTCGTCGGCGCTGCCGAGGTCGGTGCAGCCGGACCCGGTCGGGCACTCGCGGCCTTCCAGGTCGCAACGGGCCTTGAAGCAGGCGCCGCCGGGGAAGTAGCAGAACTCGTCCGGGTCGTCGCAGGCGCGGAACTCGCTGATGCAGTACGAATCCGCGGGGCAGTCCGCGTCGTGCTCGCACGGGTCGCCAATGTGGCAGTCGCCGCCCGGGCAGCCGTTGTTGATGCAGCCGTAGGTGCACGGGTCGCAGGTGTTCGTGCAGCGGTCCGAACCCAGCAGCCTGACCTCGCCGCTCTGCCGCGCATAGTCCTTCGACCCGCCCTCGCCGTCGTGCCAGATCTCGCAGCACTCGCGCTCGTTCTCGGGGTTGCAGCCCGAGATGCACAGCTCATACGCGATGTCGCACTCGTAGCCGTCGCGGCAATCGCAGTTGTTGGTCCACGGCACGCCCGAGGAGGAGGCGGCCGAGCAGCGATCCATGCAGCCGTAGGCGAGCTGCCCGGTCGTCGGATTCTCGCCGAAGTAGATGCACTTCGACCCGTTCGGGCAGGAGGAGGGGACGTCCGGGTCGCAACCCCCGGAACCGAAGCCGTAGGTCAGGCAGTAGCCGCCCGGATCGTTGATGTACTCCTCGTCGTTGAACACATCGATGCTTTCCTTCGAGCACAGCAGGCCGGCCGTGCAGTCGGGGTCGTCCAGGCAGGGGGTGCCGATCGGACCATCGACCGGGTCGTTCGGGCAGCTCGTCGCTCCGCACGGATCGACAGGGATGTCCGCCTCGGCCTCGCCGTCCGTCACGTCCTCCACGTCCGGGGGAACCTCCGACGGAACGTCCTCGGAACCGGCGTCCTCGCGCACTTCGGTGCGTCCGTCGTCCGGGGAGACATCGTCGTCATCGCCGCAGCCGAACATCGCGGCGATGCCCAGGATCGCCAAGGCCAGCATCCAACGCTTCATCGGGTCACCCTCCTTCTGTTCCAGACGCGACCGCCCGCAGCACGGTGCGTCCCTCCGGCAAGAGGACACGGGGAGGATACGGGACGGATCCGCGGTTGTCAAACGAAACTCGGCGCGATACGGTCCGGGCGATGCGTTCCAGCCCGTTCCACCCCTCGCCGCTCGTCCGGGCCCGGATCCTCGGCCTGTACCTTGCGGAGATCCGCAGGAAGGCCGGGCTGCTGGCCGGGATCCGCGCCGCGGCGGCGCTCTCCTCGCCCGCCACGCTGCGTCGGCAGTCGGCGCTGGCCGGGGTCGGCGCCACGCCGATCCTCCACGCGGTGGTCGGCGCGGTCGCCACCTACAAGGCGCTGGCGCGGAGCCTCGGCACGCACCGGGCGCTCGGGACCGTCCGGGCGGCGGTGGTCGCCGCCGCCCGCGGCCTCGCCGCGCCGACGGTCGCGCTTCCGCCCGGCACCGACCCGCTGGACGACCTCGCCGCCTCGCTCGAGGCGACGCTGTCGGTCGGCCAGGAGCTGGGGGTGTACGAAGTCCGCTGGCTGGAGGGCGCGCCCGGCACGGTGCAGCTCGAGATCCTGCGCTGCCGGATCCACGAGCTGTGCCACGCGGCGGGAGCGCCCGAGGCGACCTCGTGCTTCTGCGACGCGGAGGCCCCGGTGCTGACCCGGGACTCGCACCTGGTGCTGGTGCGGGACATGACGCTGGCCCGCGGCGCGCCGCTCTGCCGCTTCACGTTCCACGTGGTGGGCGATCTCGAGGCGCGGCGCGAGCCGTCGCGCCCGCCGCCCGCGCCGGCGCACGTCTGAACCGCCTCGCGGTGTCGCCGCCGGGGGCCGACCGGGGGGCGCGCGACCGTTCCGGAACCGCGCGGAGCCGCCACCACGCGTCGGCACGGAAAGTCGCCCGCCGGTGCGCGAGGCGGCGGGCGGGACATCCCCGCGAACGGCGGCGGCATCCCGGAATGCCGAGCGGAACTCGGGCGGACGGGCAGCCCGCGCCAGCGGCGGAGCGAAGCGTCCGCCGCCCGCTCACGGGAGGATCAGTCCGCCGCGGCTGCGCCGCTCCTCGGCCGCGCGGGCGACGCCGTGTCGGTCGTCCGGCGGACGCAGCTGGGCCTCGACGAACGCGCGCAAGACCGCGCGCGCCTCGGGGGAAGCCGGGCCTTCGAGCAGCAGCAGGCCGGCGGCGGCCGATCTCCGGGCCGTTTCCGCATCCTCGGAACGGCGGACCCAGGCGCGGTCGAGCAGGCGCAGCCCGAGTCCGGCGACCAGGTCGGGCGCCAGGTCGCGTTCCACGAACGCCCGCAGGGTGTCGGCTTGGCGCTCCTGCTCCAGGCCGGGCGAAACGACGAGCGGGCTGTGCCGCAGGGCGTTGAGCCGTTCGACCAACCCCGTCAGGCTCGACTCGTCGATCTCGAACGGCAGGTCGCGCGCCGAGAACGCCAGCGTGGCGGCCACCGACGCGCGCTCACGGGGGTCGGCGGGGGCGAGTTCGCGCGCCGGGTGGGGGGCGGCGACCAGCGCCTCCTCCGCGGCCAACGCCTCGGCCAGTTCCGCCCGCGCGGCGGCGGCACGCGGACCGTGCGGCGAGGGCGAGCGGCGGACCGCGGCGCGCATGCGTTCGACGACGTGACCGGCGGGCAACGGCACGAACGGCGCGCGCTCCACCGAGCCGCGCTCGACCAGCTCGCGCACGCCGCGCGCGGAGGCGTGGGGCGTGCGGCCGCCGTCGACGACGCGCTCCTGTTCGTCGAGCAGCGCGACGAGCAGGCGGCGGCCGGCGGCGTCGCGCGACGCGAGGACGAGATGGACGGCCGGCGGTGGGACGGCGATCCACGCCGCGGCGGCGGCTTCCGCGGCTTCCGCCGCGGGGACCGGCACGAGCGGAGCGACGCGGGAGATCGCCGGAGGCGGGACGCCACGCGTCCGCAAGACGTGCAGCGCGGCGCGCACGCGCTTGCGCGCCGGGGGCGGCACGGGCGCCGCGTCCAGTTCCGCCAGCACCTGCGCCGCAAACCGCTCCGCGAGCGCCCGGACGAGCGCTTCGGCGGCCGGCGCCGGCGCCTCGGCCAGCGCCTGCCGCAGTTCCGCGGTGCGGCCCGCGGTCGCCAGGTCCAGCAGTTCTTCGAGGGTCATCGCAGGTCCTCCAGGTGGAGGCGCACGGGGGCCGGCAATTCGCGGACGTCGAACGCCCCGCGGACGGGGTTCCAGATCCGCCGCTCGCCGCCCGCGAACCCGTCCGGCCCGAAGCGGTAGCGATGGTAGCCCGCGGTGCGGGGCGATCCGCCGCCCCGATCGCTCGCCGAGGGCGCGCCGAGGATGCGCAGCGGTCCGCGCGGGGTCTCGACTTCCCAGTGCAGCGACAGGTGGCGGTGGCCGTGCAGGATTGCGGCGCCGGTGTCGGCCAGCAGTTCGAGCAGGGCGCGGCCGTCGTGCAGGCCGTTGAGCCACTGGTGGAGCGGATCTTCGTAGGGGATCGGAGGATGGTGAATCGCGACGAGCAGCGGCGGCCGGGCCGCGGGATGCCGCAGCAGCTCGGCCAGTCGTTCGAGCTGCCGGGCGCCGACGGTGCCGCGGGCCTGAATCGGGGAGGCCGGCCAGCCGGAGCACAGGCCGAGCACGGTCAGGCCGGGACGCGGTTGAAGGAACGGAAACAGGTCGTCGGGAAACGGCGCCGCACTGCGGGCGAACGCGCCGAAGTAGACCTCGAACAGCTTCCGCCGGTAGGCGTCGGAGGTGTAGCGGTCGTGGTTCCCCGGCACGGCCGAGATCCGCTCGGGCGGCAGCCCGGAGCCGCCGAGCAGCTCGCGCGACGCGGCGAACTCCTCGGGCACGCCGAGGTTGACCATGTCGCCGCCGACGATCAGGTGGTCGGGGGGGTCGCGACGCAGGTCGTCCATCACGCGAGCCAGCAGCTCGAAGCGGTGCCGGCGGCGGCGGACCAGCGCCAGGCTGAGCCAGCCCAGCCCGCGCTTGGTGACCAGGTCGGTGGGCCGGAAGCGCGCGACGCCGGTCGGATGGAGATCCGAGACGTGGGCGACGACGAGCGGCGCGGCGGCGGACACGCGCCCTGCACCCTAGCAACGCGGCGGGCGCCGGGCAACCGTCGGGAGCCCGCCACAGCCCCGCCGTCGCGGTCCTCCGACCGGCAGGAAAGCGCGCGGCGCGCGCGGTGCGGAGCGCTTCCGCGCGCCCGTGCTCCCGCAAGGTCCATCGCACCGCGCGGGGGAAACCCCCGCGGGCGCACGAGACGACGCTTCGCTCGGCCGCGTCATGCCCCGGCGAGCCCCCGGGCCGCACCGTCGGCTCGGGCTTGCGGCGCGATCGGGGGGCCCGCACGCCGGGCGGAGTCCCGCGCGGCGGCCGGGCTGGCCTTCCCGCCGCGGCGCATCGTGGAACTGGTCCGGCGCTTCGGCGCCGACGGGCACGTGGCTTCGGTCTGCACCGCGGAGCGCCAGGAGCCGCTGCGGGCCGTCGCCCGGCGGATCCTCGACCATCTCGAATCGCGGACGGACGGCGGCGGCCCGGCGGGTCAGGCGGGGGCCGCGAGCGCTTCGAGCAGGAAGCGGGCGATCGGCGTCCAGACGGCGGCGGGCGCCTGCGGGCCGCCCAGCACGCCGACGTGCCCGCCGGGGGCCGGCCGCACCGTCACGCGCTCCGGAGGCAGGTGCCGGCGCAGCGCCACGACCGACTCCAGCGGCGCGATCCCGTCGGACCGGCCCGCAAAGGCGAGCACCGGACAGTCGACGGCGCCGAGGTCGAAACGCCGCTCGCCGAAGGTGAGCCACGAATCGTGGGCCCGATTGCGCTCCATCAACTCGCGCAGGAACTGCTTGAACGCCTCGCCCGGGTACGGCACCAGCCCGCCGAGCCAGCTCGAAACCGCCCCGTACGCCCGGAGGAACGCCTCGTCGGCGCCGCGTTCCCGCAACTCCAGGACCCGCGCGACCGCGCGGCGTCCCGACAGGAGCTGGAAGCCCGCGGTCGCCATCCACCCGGGAACCACGCCCAGGGCATCGACCAGCGGGTCGACGCGGCCGGCGGCCGCCGCCCCCAGCAGCCCGACGAGGCCCATCTTCGAGAAATCGATCGGCGTGGCGATCGTCGCCAGGCGCGCCACGCGGCCCGGGTGACCGGCCGCGTACAGCAGGCAGAACAGGCCGCCGAGGCAGTAGCCGACGAGCGACAGCCGGGGGGCGCCGGCGTGGGCGCAGACCGCGTCGGTCGCGGCCGGCAGGATGCCCAGCACGTAGTCGTCCAGCCGCGCGCCGCGGTCGCCCCGGTCCGGCTGGCCCAGGTCGAGGACGTACGTGGCCAGCCCGTGGTCGCGCAGGAGGCGGACGAGCGAATGGTCCGGTTGAAGGTCGAAGACCAGCGGTCGGACCATCAGCGGCGGCACGAGCAGCACGGGGGGCAGCGCCGCGGGCGCCGCCGGAGCGGCGGGGGCTCCGTCGTCGGCCAGCACGACGCGCACCGACCACTTCCCGTCGCGGTGCACCTCCGCCTTCGGCGTCGCATCGAGGCCGGGCGCCGCCAGGGCGCGGGCGCGATTCCGGATTTCCCACAGCTCCCGCCAGTCCATCGGGCGGCACCGTAGCAAGACCGCGGGCCGGAAAGCCAGGGGCCGCGGACCGCTCAGATCGGGACGCGGACGAGCTGCACGAGGCGATCGAGGTCTTCGGCCGGGTCGGCGGGACCGACGAAGGGCACCTCGAACAGCACCGGCACATCGACCAGTCGCTCGAGCAGGGCGCGGTTGCCGGCCTGGCTGGGGTCGCGGGCCGACGAGGGCCGGCAGAGAACGAGGCCGCAGACGCGCACGCCGGCGGCCCGGGCCGCCTCGACGGTGAGCAGGGCGTGGTTCGCGCAACCCAGCCGGTCGGCGACGACGACCAGCAGGTCGAGGTCGAACTCGGCGGCCAGGGCGCGCAGGGTCAGACCGGGAGCGAGCGGCACGAGGAAACCGCCGGCACCTTCGACGATCGCGGCGTCGGACCCCGACAGCGCCGCGGAGAGGCACTCGCGGATCACGCCGGGCTCCAGCACCACCCCCTGCGCCTCGGCGGCGAGGGTCGGGGCGAGCGGGCGGAGGAGGCGGTAGGCGGAGACGAGGGCGAGCGGACGGTCGTCGCCGGCGGCCCGGGCGAGCCGTTCGCCGTCGGAGCGGCCGTCGGGCGCCGGCGGCACGCCGGTCTCGACCGGCTTGGCGACGGCGACCCGGAGTCCGGCGCGGTTCCAGGCGCGGGCGAGGATCGATGCGACCACGGTCTTGCCGACGCCCGTGTCGGTGCCGGTGACGGCGAGACGCCGGGGCAGCGGGCGGGGGGAGGGCGCGGCGGCGCCGTGGATCGCGGCCTGCGCGCGTGCGCCGCGGACGAGCGGTCGACCGCCGCCCGAACCGGGCGGCGGGCCGGAGGAGGTCCGACGCGGCGGCGCGCTGCCGGAGGGCAGCCCGAGGCCCCGCGGCGGTCGCGGGCGGCCGCCGGTGGAACCCTCGAGTTCCGCCGCCACGTCGTCCAGCCCCGCGGCCACCGCGGCGACCAGCGTCTCGAGCGTGGCGGGGTCGATCGCGGGCGGAGGATTGAGGACGAGGACGTCGCCGAGGGGGCGGACGACGGCGCCGTGCCGACGGACGGCCATGGCCACGCGGTGTCCGACGCGCGACGCCGGGTCGAACCGCTCGTTGTCGCGACGGTCGGCGACGAGTTCGAGGCCCGTCATCACGCCGCGGCGGCGGACGTCGCCGACGAGCGGGTGGCCGCGGAGGGGGACGAGGCAGCGTTCGAAGACCGGGTCGAGGCGGGCGACGTGGCCCGGCAGGTCGCGCGTCCGGATCAGTTCCAGCGTGGCGAGGGCGGCGGCCGCCGCCAGCGGATTGCCGGTGTAGGTATGGCCGTGGAAGAAGGTTCGCCCGAGGTGCCGTTCGCCGAGGAAGCCGGCGTAGATCTCGTCGGTGGTGACGGTGACGGCGAGGGGCAGGTAGCCGCCGGTGATGCCTTTGGCCAGGCAGACGAAGTCGGGGGCCACCCCGTCGCGCTCGCAGGCGAGAAACGGTCCGGTGCGGCACACCCCGGTGGCGACCTCGTCGGCGATCAGCAGCACTCCGTGGCGCCGGCAGGCTTCGGCGACGGCGCCGAGGAACCCGTCGGGGGCGACGATCATCCCGCCGGCGCCCTGGACGCGCGGCTCGATCAGACACGCGGCGATCTCGTGCCCGTGCCGCTCGAGCAATCGTTCGAACTCCCGCGCGCAGCGCAACCCGCAGGCCACCGGGTCGCCCGACTCGCCCAGCGGGCAGCGGAAGCAGTACGGATACGGCGCCCGGTGGACGGGGAACAGGAGGTCGCGGAAGGCCCCATGGAAGGTGTCGATGCCGCCGACGGAGACCGACCCGAGGGTGTCCCCGTGGTAGGCCGCGTCGAAGGCCACGAACCGGGTCCGCCGCTCGCGACCGTTCTGCCGGCAGAACTGGAACGCCATCTTGACCGCGACCTCGACCGCGGTCGAGCCGTCGTCGGAATAGAACACCCGGCGCAGGGGCGGCGGCAGGCGGGACACCAGCCGGGCCGCCAGTTCGATCGCGGGCGGATGGGTCAGGCCGAGCAGGGTGCTGTGGGCCAGGCGCTCGAGCTGGGCCCGGATGGCGGCATCGATCTCGGGCACGCGGTGTCCGAAGACGTTCGCCCAGAGCGAGGACACGCCGTCGATGTATCGCCGGCCCTCGGTGTCCTCGAGGTACCAGCCCTCGGCCCGCTCGATCACCAGTTGCGGCTCGGACTCCCACTCCTGCTGGGCGGTGAAGGGGTGCCACAGGTGGCGGCGGTCGAGCGTCAGCAGTTCGTCCGTGCGGGTCATGTCGATCGCACCTCGGGGACGCAGCGCCGCACCGCCTCGGCGATGCGGGCCACGTCGTCGGGGGAGTGGGCCGCGGAGACCGACAGGCGGAGGCGCGCGGTCCCCGGCGGCACGGTGGGGGGTCGCAGGGCGCCGACGAGCACGCCGGCCTCGCGCAGCCGCAGGGCGGCGGCCACGGCGGCGTCGTTGTCGCCGATGACAAGCGGGACGATCGGGCTCCAGGGCTCGCCGAGCGGCCGGAAGCCGGCGGCCGCGAGCGCCTCGCGCAGTTGCCGGACGCGGTCGCAGAGCCGGCGGACCAGTTCCGGGCAGCGGCGCAGCTTGCGGATCGCGGCGAGGGCGGCGGCGAGCACGGCCGGCGGAAGCGCGGTGGAGTAGATGCCGGTGCGCAGCCGCGCGACCAGCAGCGCGCGCAGTTCGGGCGAACCGGCGATGAAGGCGCCGTAGGACCCGAGCGCCTTGCCGAAGGTGCCGACGACGACGTCGGCGGCGCCGAGTCGCTCGGCCAGCTCCAGACCGCCGCGGCCGGTCGGTCCGGCGACGCCCAGCGCGTGGGCCTCGTCGACGACCAGCAACGCGCCGGCGCCGGACGCCGCGCGATGCAGCTCGGCCAGCGGCGCCAGGTCGCCATCGACCGAGAACAGCGACTCGGTGATCAGCAGCGTGCGCCCGCCCGCCGGGCCGGCCGCCAGCTCCACGGCGGCGGCGCGGGCGTCGGCGTGACGGTACCGGCGGACCGCGCGGGGACGGGCGAGACGGCAGCCGTCGGCGATCGAGGCGTGGTTGTACCGGTCGGAGACGACGATCGCGTCGCGGCCGAGGACGTCGAGCAGGCCGAGGTTGGCCAGGAAGCCGGAGCCGACGACCAGGGCGCTGGGCATCCCGACCAGGTCGGCGCACTCCTGTTCGAGCTGGTGATGGAGCGGGTGGTCGCCGGCGACGAGGCGGGAGGCGAGGGAGGAGGCGCCGCAGGCGGCGAGAGCCTCCCGGGCCGCCTCCCGCACCTCGGGATCGTGGGCCAGGCCGAGGTAACCGTTGCCGGCGGCCAGCAGCAGCTCGCGGCCGGCGACGCGCACCGTGCGGCCGTCGGGCGAGGCGGCGGCGAGATGCCGGCGCGCCAGGCCGCCGGCGTCCAGCGCCCGCAGTTCCGTGCCGATCCAGTCCGACCACAGGTCGCGCATCGTTCGCCGTCCACCGCCCGCGCGCGGGGCGCGGCGGAGGCCGGCATCGTACTCCGCCCGCCTTGCGCGTCAACGCCGCGCCGCCTAAGATCACCTGTCGCCGAAGGAGGTCCGCGATGACGCGCTTCCCGACCCTGCTCGCCGCCCTGCTGCTGGCCGCCGCCTGTTCGTCGTCCGACGACACCGACGCGGCGCCCGACGGCGACGTGCCGCGGGAGGTCCCCGACGTGGTCGACACCACCGACGCGGAAGGAGCCTGTCCCGCCGGGACGGACCCGGACCTGGACGGCATCTCGACGGAGGACGAGGGCGGCGAGACCCTGGACACGGACGGGGACACCACGCCCAACGCCCGCGACGTCGATGCGGACGGCGACACGCTCTCGGACCGCGAGGAAGCGGGACGCGAGGATTGCGGCCGCCGGCCGGTCGACTCCGACGGCGACACGGCGCCCGACTTCCTCGACGGCGACAGCGACGGCAACGGAACCCCGGACGGGTCCGAACCGCCGGGGGACCTGGACGGCGACACGGTGCCCGACCGGAGCGACCCGGACGACGACGGCGACAGTCTGTCCGACGCCGAGGAGTTCGGTCCCGGCCCGACGCCGCTCGACACGGACGGCGACACCACTCCCGACTACCGCGACACCGATTCCGACAACGACGGGATCGGCGACCGGATCGAGAACCGCGTGGACACGGACGGGGACACGATTCCCGACTGGCGCGACACCGACTCCGACGGCGACGGGATCGGCGACGCGGTGGAGGGACTGGCGGACACGGACGGGGACCTGGTGGTCGACTCCCGCGACACCGACTCGGACAACGACGGGTTGCCGGACGGGGAGGAGGAGTTCGTCCGCGGCACGAACCGCCGGGCAGCCGATTCCGACGGCGACGGCTACGACGACCTGTCCGAAGTGGCGTTGGGGACCGACCCGCTGGACGCGACGTCGCTGCCTCCCCCCGACACGTTCTACTTCGTGCTGCCCTTCGAGGATCCGGCGGGGCCGAAGACGCAGGACTTCTCGTTCGAGACGACGCTGATCATGGCCGACGTGTTCTTCCTGATCGACACCACCGGCTCGATGGGGGAGGAGATCGCCAACCTGCTCGCCGGGCTGACCGGCGTGGTGATCCCGGGGATCCTGGCTTCGATTCCCGACGTGGCGCTGGGCGTGGCGCGGTTCGAGGATTTCCCGGTGGCGCCGTACGGCGATCCGAGCAACCGGGTGTACGAGCTCGAGCAGCAGATGACGACGGACTACGTGCGGGTCTACGAGGCGATCTCGGGGCTGCGGGTCTATCGCGGCGGCGACCTGCCGGAGTCCGACGTGCCGGCGCTGTACGCGGCCGCCTCGGGAGAGGCGATCGGCATCTACTCCGCGCCGTTCATCTCCGACCCGACCACGCCGGGCACGGGGCGGATCGGGGGCGCCGGGTTCCGCGAGGACTCGCTGCCGATCTTCGTCCTGATCACCGACGCGGCGTTCCACAACGACGCCGCCGGGACGCCGAGCGACCTGTACGACACGGCGCGGTTGTACCCGGGCACGCCGAACATCACCTACGCGATGGCGCTGGGCGCGCTGCTGACGATCGGGGCCCGCGTGATCGGCGTCGCCTCGCCGGGCGGCCGCGACGACATGGAAGACATCGCGATCGACACGGGCACGGTCGATGCCGCGGGCGTCCCGATCGTGTTCGACGTTGGTGCCGACGGCAGCGGGCTGTCCGGCGGCCTGGTGAGCGCGATCGCCGACCTGGCGAGCGGCACCCCCCAGGACGTCGATACCGTGCTCGAGGACAATCCGTCGGACACCATCGATGCGACCCGCTTCATTCGATCGGTCGTGCCGCTGTCCGCGGACCCGCCGGCCCCGGACGGCTTCGCGCGCATGGACGCGACGACGTTCTACGGAGTGATTCCGGGCACGCTGGTCACGTTCCGGGTCACGGCGTTCAACGACTTCGTCGAGCACGGCCCGACGTCGCAGGTCTTCCGCTGCCTGCTCGTCGTGCGCGGCAACGGCGTCGCCCGGCTCGACGAGCACGACGTGATCATCGTGGTTCCCGCCCAGGGTGCCGACGGCCCGTTCGGCTAGCGCGCCGATCGGCCGGCCGACCGGCCCGGTCCAGGAATTTGGTCGATCGGCCGGACCCCGCGACAATGGCCTCCGATGAACGGGCGCGCGCCGTCCGGGCCCGGGCGTGTCCTGTGGCCCTTCCTGGCCGTCGCGGCGTGCAGCGCCGGCGATCCGGCGGACGAGATCCTGCCGCTGGACGGCGTGGAGCTCGCCGAACTGCGGCCCGGCGCCACGGTGACGGTCACCGGCTCCGGTTTCGTGCCGGGCCCCGCCACGCTCGAGCTGTCCGGCACGGTGGCGCAGCCGGGGAGACCGCCCCGACCGTGGACCTTCTCCGTGGCGGCCAGCGCGACGTCGGACCGCGAGCTGGTGGCCCTGCTGCCGGAGGACGTGACCGACGTGCTGGAGGCGACGCGCGGCCGCTTCCGCGGCGCGGCCACCGTGCGCTTCCCGCCGCCCGCCACGCCGGGGCTTCCCCCGCTGGTCGGCCGCCGCGACGGGATCTCGGCGCCGATGGTCTCCGAGGTCCCGGCGGAACCGGCGGTGCGGGCCGAGCTGGAGGATGCGGCGCGGCGGTTCCTCGAGCGGCTCGGCGTGGAAACGACGGTCCGGGAACCGGCGCGGCCAGGGGGCGAGCGCCGCATCGTCGTGCTGCGGGTGCGCGACCCGCGACCGCCGCTGGACGAACTGCGTCCCGGCGACCGGCTGGCGGCGCTGGACGGCATCCCCGTCGCCTCGCCGGCCGACCTCGCGCCGAACCCCGAGGCCGCCTGGGTGACGCTGACGGCGGCGGAGGCTGAGTCGGGCCGTCCGTTCGACCTGCACCTCGCCCTGCGCGACCCCGACGAGGCGTTCCCGGCCTCGGGCGCCCTCGCGGCGTTCGTCGTGCTGGCGCTCCTGGGGCTGGTGTCGTACCTGCACTTCGCCGGCGTCTCCGACGGGCTGGCCCGCGCGCTGGCGTTCCCGTTGCTGCGGAGAACGGCCCGGACGCCAGGACCCGGGGGCGGCGCGAAACCGCGGGCGAGCCGGCCGGGCCTGATCCTGGCCGGCGCGAGCCTGGCGCTGACGGCGGTGGCGCCGCTCCTGTTCCACCGCGCGGGGCAGGGCTGGCCGCTCCTGGGCCTGTGGAGCGTCGCCGTCGCCGTGCTGCTCGCCCACCGGTTGGCGCACGCGGCGGGCGATCTGCGGCATGCGCGGGCCGCGCCCTGGACCTGGCTGGTCCGTTCGTTCGGCGCCGTGGCATCGGCGGGAACCGCGGCGTTGCCGCTGACGGCGTCGGTCGGACTGGTGCTGTGGCACGCCGCGGCGCTGACCGCCGGCGGGGCGGTCGCCGCCCAGGGGGCGCTGCCGCCGGCCTGGGCCGCGCTGCGGGATCCGTTCTCGCTGCTGCTGGCGTGTCTGGCGCTGGCCCACCTGGGCCCGTCATTCGCTCCCGGTCAGGCCGGCTGGCGCACCGCGCTGGACGCCGCGGCGACCCTGCCGGCCTGCCTGCTGCTGGCCCTCGCGGGCTTTGGCGGGTGGAACGCCGGACCATTCGAGGGGACCGTGTTCGGCGGGCTGCCGGTCGGGGCCTGGGTGCTGGAGGGCAAGGTGCTGCTGCTGGTCGCCGCGACGGCGTGGTACGGGCGGCGCCGCTGGGCGCGGGGCCGCGACCCGCGGGCGCCCGGCCTGGCCTGGCTCGCCGCGCCGCCGCTGGCCGCGGCCGCCGTGCTGCTCGACCAGTTCGTGCCGCCGGTCTGGTACGCGGCGGTCGTGCAGCCGGTCACGCTCGGACTGCTCGGCACGCTGCTCCTGGCCCTGTGGCTCGCCCACCGCCAGCGCGCCGAGCCGGCGATCCTCGAGATCCGGATCGACGCGGGCTAGCGGCGTTCCTCCGCTTCGCGCACGGAGCGGGTGCGGCCGCGGCCCCGCCCGGCTACTCGCCCAGGGCGGAGAGGAAGCGGTCGAGGGTCTTCTGGCCGGCCTCGTCGAGGTTGACGAACTGGGCGCCGACCAGGCTGCGGGTGTCGTCGAGCTCGCTGGCCCACTGGACGTGGGTCGTCACCTTGAGCGGCGCGGTGGCGGCGTCTTCGATGCCGTCGACCGTCAGGTACAGCGTCGCGGCCACCGTGGCGCCCTCCTCGAGCAGCGGCTCGCATTCGAAGCAGACGCCGCTGCGCGACAGGTTGCGCGTGGTGGCCTCCAGCACGCGGCCCGGCAGGAAGACCTCGGCCGTCACGCTGACCTCGTAGCGCTTGTCCCTGCGTTGTTCGATCATCGTCCTTCCCGCGCCTCCACCGGCGGCACCTCGGCCTGCCGGCGGAACAACCCCCCGGTCAACGCGTCCAGGCGGGCCGTGCGCTCCGCGATGGCCCAGGCCGTCTCGGCGCGCCGGACTTCGTCCGTCGCCGCCATCCATTGTAGCCGAAGCCGGCACCGCTCGAAATAGGTCGCCGCGACCTCCAGCCGCAGGGCCCGCCGGGCCGCCGCCGCCTCGAGCGCCAGCCGGCGGGCGGTCGTCGCCGCCGGCGGCGCGGCGAGCGCGGCGAGGTCCCATTGCGCGGAGAAGCCCAGTTCGAGGTCGTCGTCGGTGTCGATGCCGAAGCGGTCCCGGGTCGGGTCGGGCTGCTGGTCGAGCGACTCGTCGTGTTCCCAGTCGCGGCGGACGGAAAGGCGCACGCGCGGCAGGAGCGCGGCCCAGCGGGCCTGTTCGACCAGCGACGCCTCGGCGTCGCCGTCGAGACCGGCGAAGGCCACGGCCGCGTCCAGCGTTTCCTCCAGGGTCGGGGCGCCGCAGCGGCGCAGGAACTCCGCCAGGTACTCGTCGGGGCCGGCGTCGGGCGGAAGACCCAGGTCGGGCAGCGGGCCGACCGGCCGTTCGACCCGCCGCGTCCGCCGCGGGCGGACGCCGTCCGTCGTCGTGGGGTCTTCCGTCCCGTCCGGCGCCGCACCTCCCCCCGGGACTTCGACCAGGTCGCCCAGGACCCAGGTTTCGTCCGCGCGCACCGCGCCCGCGGCCCCGAGCAGCCAGGCGGCGAGCGCGGCGCACGCCGGCATCCACGTCCTTCGGTCGCCCCGACCCATCGTCGCACCTCCCCGGCGGGGACGGCTCACGGCCCGCCCGCCAACGACCACAACAGCCACAGTTCGAACGCCGCGGGCCGGCCTTGCACCGTGCGGTCGCCGATCGTGTCGTCCTCGATCCGGCTCCACCAGCGCAGTTCGACGCGCGGCAACAGCGCGCGCCACCAGGGCCGGAAGCGGGCCCAAGGGTCGGCGTCGCCGAACTCTCCCGGCGCGAGGGCGTCGCGGAAGCGGAGCCGTTCGAGCGCTTCAGCAGGGCCGCCGGGCGTCGCCTCCCACGCGCACCCCGCGGCCGCGGCCAGCTCCGCCAGCCAAGCCTCGTCGAGCAGTTCGGCGGCGCCGGGGTCGACCCATCCGTCCCATTCGCCGCCGATCATCTCGATCAACGCCAGGTCGTCTTCGTCGCAGGTCCGCGCGGCGGCCGGAACCGCCACGGCCGGGAGCGGCAGCAGGGCGAGCAGCCAGCGGAAGCGCGACGGCACGTCCCGGTGCTTCGCGGCCGGAACCCGCCGCGTTGCGCACAAGCCGCAGAGCGCAACTCGTGCCGCACTCTACTCGGCGGAGTCCCCCGGTCGATTCCTGCAACGAAACGACCACGCCGACGGGGTCCGAAGGCTGGTTCCACCCTGGCGAGACGAGCCCGCCTGCCGCTGGACGGTCGCGCTTCGCCTCATCTTCCCTGCTTGGATCGAGGAAGATCGAAGCGGTCGAGATTCATCACCTTGTTCCACGCCGCCACGAAGTCGCGGACGAAGCTCTCTTGCGCGTCGTCGCACGCGTAGGCCTCGGCCATGGCTCGGAGCTGCGAACTCGAGCCGAACACGAGGTCGACCCGCGAGGCCGTCCACCGGAGGGCACCCGTCTTGCGGTCGCGTCCTTCGAACAGGTCCGGATCCGACGTCGCCCGCCACTCGATGCCCATGTCGAGCAGGTTCACGAAGAAGTCGTTGGTGAGCACCCCGGGACGCTCGGTGAACACACCGTGTCGGGACCCGCCGTGGTTCGCCCCCAGGACGCGCATGCCGCCGACGAGGACGGTCATCTCGGGTGCCGTCAACGTCAACAGCTGCGCACGGTCGATCAGCAGGTGCTCCGCCGGCACGGAGAACCTGGTCTTCAGGTAGTTGCGGAACCCGTCCGCGACCGGTTCGAGCACGGCGAAGGACTCCACATCGGTCTGCTCCTGCGACGCGTCCATGCGCCCGGGCGCGAACGGCACCTCGACGGGGTGTCCCGCGTTCTTCGCGGCCTGCTCGACCGCCGCGCACCCGCCGAGCACGATCAGATCGGCGAGCGACACCTTCTTGCCTCCGGTCTGGGCGCGGTGGAACGCCTGCTGGACGCCCTCGAGGGTCTTGAGCACCTTCGCGAGCTGCGCCGGTTGATGGACCGGCCAGTCCTTCTGCGGCGCGAGCCGGATCCGTGCGCCGTTCGCGCCGCCGCGCTTGTCGGAACCACGGAAGGTGGACGCCGAGGACCAGGCGGTGTAGACGAGTTCGGGAATCGTCAGCCCCGCGGCGAGAATCTCGGCCTTGAGCGACCGGACGTCCTGGGCGTCGATCAGCGGATGATCGACCGCGGGGATCGGGTCCTGCCAGAGCAGCGCCTCGCTCGGGACCTCGGGGCCGAGGTAGCGTGTCCGCGGACCCATGTCGCGGTGCGTCAACTTGAACCACGCACGGGCGAACGCATCGGCGAACTCGTCGGGGTGCGCCAGATAGCGCCGCGCGATCTTCTCGTAGATCGGGTCCCGGCGGAGCGAGAGGTCCGCCGTGGTCATCATCGGGCGGTGTTTCCGGGAGGGGTCGTGGGCATCGACCACCATGTCCTCTTCTGCGACGTCCTTGGCCAGCCACTGCTGGGCGCCCGCAGGACTCTTGACCAGCTCCCATTCGTACTGGAACAGCATCCTCAAGTAGCCCAGGTCCCACCTCGTCGGATGGGGCTTCCAGGCTCCCTCGAGTCCGCTGCTGATCGTGTCCGGTCCCTTGCCGCTCCGGAAGCTGCTCTTCCAGCCGAGACCCTGCTGCTCGATGGGCGCCCCCTCGGGTTCCGGGCCCACGTGGGACGCGGGGCCGGCGCCATGACACTTGCCGAAGGTGTGACCGCCGGCCACCAGCGCGACGGTTTCTTCGTCGTTCATCCCCATGCGCGCGAAGGTTTCGCGGACGTCGCGGCCGGAAGCGACCGGATCCGGATTACCGTTCGGGCCTTCCGGGTTCACGTAGATCAGACCCATTTGCACGGCGGCGAGCGGAGTCTCGAGCGCGCGGTCCGCGGAATGGCGCTGGTCGCCGAGCCAGGTCTCCTCGCCGCCCCAGTAGATGTCCTCCTCCGGCTCCCAGACGTCCACGCGGCCGCCGCCGAAGCCGAAGGTCTTGAATCCCATCGATTCCAGCGCCACGTTTCCGGCGAGGATCATCAGGTCGGCCCAGGAAATCCGGCGGCCGTACTTCTTCTTGATCGGCCAGAGCAGACGTCGGGCCTTGTCGAGGTTGACGTTGTCGGGCCAACTGTTGACGGGCGCCAGGCGCTGGGCGCCGGAACCCGCGCCGCCCCGGCCGTCTCCCGTGCGGTAGGTGCCGGCGCTGTGCCACGCCATCCGGATGAAGAGCGGGCCGTAGTGACCCCAATCGGCGGGCCACCATTCCTGCGATTCGGTCATCAACGCACGGAGATCCCTCTTCAGCGCCGCGAAGTCGAGCTTCTTGAACTCCTCGGCGTAGTCGAAATCCCCGCCCATCGGGTTGGACCGGCTGGAATGCTGGTGGAGGATCCCGAGATCCGGCTGGTCGGGCCACCACTCCCGGTTCGAACGCCCCCGCATCGCCGGGAAACGCTTCGAACGCTCCTCGGAAGGCTTCTTCTGCTCACTCATCGCGCGCTCCTTTCCTCGACGCTCTGCCTCGTCTCTTGTCCCGCTCCGACTCTCTTTCGGAACGTCCCCTCGCGCAACCACGGCAGACGCCGCGGACCTCGATGCCCGCGACACCGAGGAGGTCCGAGCCCGCCACCGACCCCGGGATGCGCAGCGCGTTCAACCCGGTACTCTCGAAGTCGCGAACCAGACCACCAAGCGCACAGACGGAATGCCCGGGCAGGCCGTGGTTGGCACCGAAGCGGGAAACGCCACGCATCGGACACTAGGGACCCCCTTTTCGGTTGTCAACCGCCGACCCCGCGGAGTCGGACCGTGTGTTCCCCCGCGGCCGTCGCGCGGGAACTACGGGTCGCAGCCGGTGGGGACGTCGGGCTCGGCGCAGACGTCGAACGTCATGCAGATCGACAGCTCGCGGCAGCACTGCACCGTGCACGGGTCGTCGTCGTCGTCGCAGCGCGTGCCGGGGCGCACCGCGCGTCTCCAGCACACCTGTCCGTCGCGGCAGAACGCGGCCATGCACGGGTCGCCGGAGGGCGGACAGTCGGCGTCGCTCGCACACAACACGCAGTCCCACCACGGGACCTCGCGGCTGCAGCGGTTCGTCGAACAGCGGTCGATGGTGCACGGATCGCCGTCCTCGCAGTCCTCGGCGGACGCGCATCCCTCCACCGGCTGTCCGGCGACCAGGCCGCGCAGCGGGTCGGGCGGCAGCGCGTCGACCGACGCCGCCAGCACCGACTCGGGAACGTCGGTCCGCTCGCACCGCCCGGCGACGCAGGTCCGGTCGCGGGGGCAATCGAGCCCCGCGCAGCGCGCCTCCAGGGTCACCGCGACGGCCGACGTGCCGGGCGGAAGGCGCGCGAAGCGCAGGCGGCGCTCCACGACGACCAGGGACGGCTCGCCGCCGGAGCCCGGACGGCTGCCGGCGACGTGCAGGTCGAGCGGCCGGGTGCGGTCGAGAAAGCCGAGTTCGAGGTCGGCGACGATCGGCTGCGGATGGCCGCGGGGATCGAGCGGCCGGAGGGCGCGCACCTGTTCGCCGTCCTGTTCGAGCCGGAATTCGACGAGGCCGAGTTGCGCGGGGATCTCGAGGTCGGTCCAGACCGCGACGGCGAGCCGCGTCGCCACCGGTTCCGCCGCAGAGGTTCCGTCGCAGGCCGGGAGCGCTTCCGCCGCGCCGAGCAGGCCGGCGAGGCAACAGGCCGGAAGGCGGAGCGGCATCGCATCAGTATACGTGGACCGCCTCGGCCAGGCCATCGAGACCCGCGCCGCCGGAGGCGCCCGGGGAGAAGCCGCCGGCGCCGCCGACGCCCGGGGTGGCGAGGGCCTCGACGGAGTTGAGCGCGCCGAGGTCGGCGGCGTAGGCGGCGACGTCGCCGCCGCGGGGGACGACGAGGAAGCCGGCGACGGAGCCGCCGCACCCGCCGCCGCCCCCGCCGCCCGCGCCGCCACGGCCGCCGTCGCCCCCGCGACCGCCGCGCCGCGTGCACCAGAAGGTGCCGCGGCCGCCCATCCCGCCGGCGCCCCCCGTTCCGCCGGTGGCGCCCTGGCCGCCCATCCCGCCGTTGCCGCCCGGGGCGGTGATGATCCGCAAGCCCTCGATGCTCGGGCCGCGGCTCGCGCCCTCGGACGGCCGGACGGCCACGCCGACGGAAGCGCCGCCGCCGCCGCCGCCGCCGCCGCCGGGCGCGCCGCAGCCGCCGGAGCCGCCGCCGCCCCCCGCGCCGCCCACGGCGTCGGTGCAGGTTTCGGCGACGCCGGGAATCGCGTCGTAGCCGGAGCCGCAGGTGCCTCCTCCTCCGCCTCCTCCGTCGGTGCCGTCGGTGCCCGCGCCGCCGGCGGCGGCGCTCCAGAGGCCGGTGGCCGGGTCGAAGGCGCCGGCGGACGCGGTGCAGCCGCGGCCGCCGACGCCGCTCTCGCCGTCGGCGCCGTCGGCGCCGCTGCCGCCCTCGCGGGGCAGGGTCGGGTTGTCGTCGCAGAACGAGCAGCTTCCGCGGTTGGTCACGGCGTCGTAGGTCCGCTCGCCCGCGCGCCCGGCGCCGGGCCCCTGGCCGTCGCCGGCGGCGGGATTGGGCACCGCGGCGGCCAGCACGGCGGCCATGTCGCAGACGCCGCCGACGGTGAAGTCCGTGCAGCCCGCGTTGCCGCACGGGGCGCCGTTGCGGCATCCCGAGGCGGGGCAGACGGCGTCGCCGCCGGCGCCGCCATCGATGTTCCGCGCGCTGCCGGGACAGTACCGCCGTCCGCCGGCGCCGCCGGGGACCCGGATACCGGTGCAGTTCATCGAGGTCGCGATCTGCCCGTTGGCCCCGTCGCCGCCGGCGCGACCGTCCAGGTCGCGCAGCGAGGTCATGCCCCAGCGGGCGAGGTTCTGCGAGGACGAGGCGCCGTCGGCGCCGTCGGCGCCGCGCCCGGCGTAGACGACGAGGTCGCGCAGCCGGACCTCCGGGCCGCACCCGTCGAGCAGCACGGCGGTGGAGCCCTGTCCCGCCGTCACCGCCTCGCTCCCCTGGATCACCAGCCCGCCGACCTCGGTCGCAGCGGTGATGCCGCGGCAGGTGAGGAGGGGCATGCCGGGGACGCCGCCCACCGGTTCGATCACCACCGGGAACAGCGACGGGTCGCGATCGGAGAAGTCGGGGGCGTAGCCGCCGAAGACCGAGACGCCGGCCGCGAGGTCGAGAGGACCCGGGTAGCGGCCCCAGGAGAGCAGCACCGACTTGCCGGTGGAAGCGGCGCGGGCTACGGCCGCCTGGGGCGTGCGCATCGGGAAGACGAGCGTGCCGGGGTTGCCGTCGCTGCCGGACGGGGTCACGAAGATGTAGTCGGTCGTATCATCGATGTCGCCGTCGCAGTCGGCATCGACGCCGAGTCGCGACGGGGGCCACGAGCCGACGGTGCGCTCGCATTCGCAGCCGTTGGCCGGGATCTCGTCGAGGTCGACGAAGTTCTCCGCGCATTCCACCTCGCAGCGGATCGGCGGGCCGGGCCAGCAGGTGGCGACCATGTGGGGTCCGGGCGGCACGCACGGCCGGTTGCACTCGCCGCAGTGGTCCGGGTGGACGTACTCGCCGGTCTCGAGGCGGAAGTCCTCGTCGGTCCGCTCGTCGCAGTCGTCGTCCAGACCGTTGCAGGCTTCCTCGAAGACCGCCTCGCAGGCGCCGAGCGACTCGCCGTCGCAGAGCTGTTCGCCGGCGCAGGCCTGGCCGCCGGCGGTTTCGACCAGGCACGGGAACGTCACTCCGGCATTCTCGGGCCCGCAGCCGCAGTAGCCGCTGCGGGGCCGACACTGACCGCCGCCATCCCCCGTCGGGGCGCACTCGAAGCCGTCCGGACATCCGTCGCCGGGTCGCGCGGAGCAGGCGGTGGCGCAGCGCCGCTCGCCCGAGGCGGTGCCGAGGCACAGGGCGCCGGCGGCGTAGGCCGCGCAGTCGGCGTCCCGGACGCAGGGGAAGCAGAGCGGAGCGACGTCCGGGACGCAGGCGCCGTCACCGGCCGCGTGGGTGCCGACGGGGCATTCGACGATCGCGCAGCGCCAGGTGCCGTCCGCCGGGACGCAGGCGGTGGCGGCGGCGGTCGGGAACACGTCGGCGCAGACCACGCCGCAGACGCCGCAGTTGTCGGGCAGCGAGTAGCTGCCGTCGGCGGCGACGAAGCCCTCGTCGGTCAGGCCGTCGCAGTCGTCGTCGAGGAAGTTGCAGATCTCGGGTCCGTCGCAGCGCGAGTCGCAGTCGCAGCCGGGCCCGAGCGTCGTCGCGGCGAGCAGCAGGGCGAGCGCGCGGAGCAACCGTTCACGCCTCGCGCGTGGCGCGCGGGAGGCGTGTCGCCGGAGTTCATTCCACGACCACATCGCGTTCCACTCCATCGGCGCCGTCGCCGCCGGGGGCGGCGCCGGGGCCGCCGCGGCCGCCGCGGCCCGCGTGTCCGAGGTTGACGACGGCGCCGGCGGCGACGGCGGCCGCCAGGCCCGGGTCGCGGCCGCCGCGCAGCAGGGCCCAGACGCCGACGACCGAGCCGCCGCAGCCGCCGCCGCCCCCGCCGCCCGGTCCGCCGTTGCCGCCCTTGCCGCCGCGACCGCCCTGGGAGGGACCGGCGAGCGTCGGCGTGGTGCGGTCGCTCCGCGGCACCTCTCCGCCGGCGGCCCCCGCGGCGCCCAGGCCGCCGTCGCCCCCACCCCCGCCGCGGCCGCCGCGGCCGCCGTCGCCGGTCAGGATCCGGACGCCTTCGAGGCGCGGGGCGGCGGGCGGGACGCCGGCGTAGTCGATCACGATGCCGATCGAGGGGGCGCCGGACGTGCCGGGGCTGCCGCCCTGGCCGCCGCAACCGCCGGCCCCGCCCCCGCCCCCGCCCCCGCCGAGGCCGTCGGGGAAGGGGCAGGTTCCGGCGTACCAGGTCATCTGGGCGCCGCCGCCAGCCCCGCCCCCGCCCCCGCCCCCGCCGGCGAGGCCGGTGGTGCCGGCGGTGGCGACGGCCGGCGTCCACGATTCGCCGGACAGATCGCCCATCGGGTCGGCGCAGCCGGTCCCGGGGGAACCCGGGCCGCCGTCGCGGCCGTTGCCGCCGTCCCCGGCCAATTCATATTCGAGCGGCACGGTGAAGTCGGCAAGGCCGCAGCAGATGTCGGTCGGGCACGGGTAGCCGAGGACCGGACCCTGGCAGTCCCAGCCGCCGGGACCGCCCATGCCCCCGGTGGCGCCGCCGGGGCCGTTCCGGCCGGCGGCGCCGCCGGCGGCCATGCGGCCGAAGGTCGGGCACTGGGCGGCGCCGCCGGCGCCGCCGGAGACGTCGGCGCCGCCGCACACGTTGCCGCCGCCGCGGCCCCCCCGGACGATGTTCGCCGCGTCGGGCCGGCACTCGTGCCCGGTGTCTTCCACGGCTCCGCGGGGCAGCGCACCGGGCTCCGCCGCAACCGCCGGCGCCGCCCCGGCGGCACCGAAGGTGCCGTGCGTCCCGGCGCCGCCCTGGCCGGAGCGGATCTCGAGGTTGCGCAGGACGAGGTTGGAGCCGGGCGCGCGGACGAACGCGCCGAAGGCCGGCCGGCCCGCGGAGGGAGCGTCGCTGCCGCGGACGTGGAGTCCTTCGACCACCGTCGCGGTCGTGCCGGCGCCGTCTTCCACGACGAGCGCCGCGCCGCCGGGCGCGTCGCTCGCCTCGGGCGCCACGACCTGGGTGATGAAGGCGTCCGGTTCCAGCCCGAGGAAGTCGTTGCGATAGCCGCCGTGCAGGCGGACACCGTCGCGGACCCGCACCACCTCGGCGTAGGTCCCGGCGGCCACGAAGACGTCGGGGGTCGGCCGGGGCGACGCCAGCGACTCAGCCGCGCGCCGCACCCCTTCGCCGATCGTCCGCAGCGGGTAGAGCGGGGAACCCGGGTTGGCGTCGTCGCCGTCGGGGGCGACGTAGAGCGAGTTCGGCACGTCGCCGTCGGCGCCGTCGCAATCGACGTCGAGGTCCTGGCCGGCGGCGTGGACCGGGCCCGCCTCGTCGACCAGGTTGCCGACGGTGCATTCGCAGCCGTTGCCGATGACCAAATCGGCGTCGAGGTGATCGCCGACCTGGAGTCCGTCGAGCGTTTCGGCGCAGAGCAGGACGCAGCGGGGACCGTAGGGGTCGCCGCCGCAGACGAGGTCGCCGTCGGGGAGGACGGTGGCCGAGCAATCGACGCCGCAGGCGCCGCAGTTGTGGGGGTCGAGCGAGTACTGCCCGCGTTCGTCCCGGTACCCCTCGTCGGTGCGGCCGTCGCAGTTGTTGTCGCGGCCGTCGCAGATCTCGTCCGTGCCGGCGCAGTCGGACAGCTCGCCGTCGTCGCAGACGGCCGTGCCGAGGCAATCGGTGCCGTCGGGCTGCTCGAGGTTGCACGAGACGGTGAAGAACTCGCCGGCCTCGCAGCGGCACGACCCGCCGGGGGGCCGGCACAACCCGTCGCGGCAGACGTAGCCGTCGGGACACCCCGTCCCGCCGGACTCGCAGGCCACGGTGCAGCGCGCCTCGCCGCCGAGCGCGACGCAGCGCGCGCCGGCGAAGGCGCCGCAGTCGCCGTCGTCCAGGCACGGGAGGCACAGGTGGGCGTCCCACGGGACGCAGCGGCCGGTGTCGCTCGGCACCCAGCCCGGCTCGCAGGCCGTCGCCCCGCACATCGGCACCTCGCCCACCAGCCGGCAGGCCACGGTCGTGGCGCGTTCGATCGCGCCCGCGCAGGCCCGGCCGCAGCTCCCGCAGTGCTCGTCGTCGACGTAGCGCCCCAGCCTGTCGCGGAAGTCCTCGTCGACCTCGTCGTCCTCGTCGAAGTCGTCGTTGAGTCCGTTGCACAGTTCGGGCCCGGGCTGCGGCACGTCGGGGGGTTCCGCGTCCGGTTGGAAGATCTCGGTCTTGGCGCCGCAGTCGAAGGACACGGAGCAGGCGAGCAGCCAGGCGATTCGTCGGGGTGGAAACCGGTGCATGGCGAACGGAGGATACGCCAAGGTCCTCCGCGACGCCAACGGCGGCGAGGGCGCCGCCGCCGGTTGATCGTCCGCGGGGCCTTCGCTAGCGTGGCGGGTGTGGGTCGAACCGCCCGTACGACGCTGTGGGTCGTTGCGGTCCTGCTCGCCGCGGGGAACGGCCGCGCCGAGCCGGCCGAGGTCGCCTCGATCGGCACGGCGGACGCCGCCTTCGCCTGGCACAGCGATGCCCCCGAGTCGACGCGGGTTCGCGTGCGGCCGGCGGACGGCGAGAAGGAATGGCGGGTCTTCGAGACGGACGGGGGGCCGGCACGGCACCACGTGCTGGAGGTCGACGGCCTCGCGCCGGGGACCCGCTACGAATACCGCCTCGGCGAAGGGGAGCACGGCCCTCGCGGCGCCCTGACCACCCGCGACCCGCCGCCGGGCGATCCGGTCGGCGTGTTGTGGGTGCTGGCCGACCTCCACCTCTGCGCGCCGGAGGTCCAGGAGTGCCCGGACGGCGTCCGGCGGCTCTCCGCCGCGGACCGGATCTACGCCGCGGCGCTGGCCGAAGTGCGGGAACGGGCGGCGGCGCTCCCCGCGGCGCTGCCGCAGGCGATCGTGGTGCTCGGGGATTTCGCCCAGCGCCCGGTGCCGGAGACCTGGCGCCGGCTCCGACAGTCGGACACGGGGGGCCTGCCCTTGTGCCTGGTGCCGGGAAATCACGACGGCTGGGACCGGAACTGGGCGGAGCGCTTCGCCGAGACGGTCGCCGCGCGGGACGACGCGGCCTGCCGCTACGACGGGGTGCGCGGCGAACTGGCGCTCGGCCCGTGGCGGATCCTGCTCCTGGCCACGGTCGTGACCGGCGAGAACTGGGGGGAGCTGGGCGACGAGCAGCGGGAGTGGCTCGAGGAGCGTCTGGCGGCGGAGCCCGCGCGGCCGACGCTGCTGGCCCTGCACCACCCCTGGCTGCCCCATCCGCTGTCGACGCTGCTCGGCGACGCGGCGGCGTACGCGCGGATCCGCGACGCCGCGGCGCTCGACGCCGTGCTGGAGCGTCACCCGCAGGTGCGCGGGGTGCTCTCGGGGCACCTGCACGTCAACTGGGCCGGCAAGCGCGGCGCGGTCGTCCAGCACATCTTTTCCGCGACGTCGCAGTTTCCCGTCGGCTATCATTCGCTGACGCTCTACGCGGAAGGTCTGGTGCGCCGGTTCCACCCGCTGGCGGCGGGGGCCGAGCAATCGGCGGCGAGCGGCGAGGCGTTGCGACGCTGGGCGGAGGAGCGCGGCGTGCCGCTGCCCGGAGCGGTGCCCGGCGTCGTCGCCGGCGACACCGCCTCGCGCTCCGGCGTGCAACTCCTGGCGGAAGAGCAGGCGCCGTCCGGTGCGTCGCCGGCCGACGGCGACCGGAGCGGCGTTCGCGCCGGCGCGCCCGGGACCGCCGCCGGCGCCGCGACGACCGGGCCGACTGCACCGGTGCCCGCGGCCGGAGCGACCGCCGAGGCGAGCGAAGACGGGACGCGCCGGCGCGACGCACGAGCGGCGGGCGGGGGATGCCGGTGCGCGCTCCCGGCCGTGCAGAGCGGGAACGGCCACGCCAGCGCGCCGGTCGCGGCGGTGGTCCTGGCAACGGTCCTGGCCGCCGGGCGACGGCGGCGGAACCGCGGGGCATGGGAAACGGATCGGAGGCGGAGATGAGAATCGGAATCGGAATCGGCGTGCTGCTGGTCTTCGGCTGGGGAGGAGTCGCCTGCCGGTCGGCCGAGAATGCGGCGTTGTGCGAAGGGGTGAGCTGCTCGGGACACGGCAAGTGCGTGGTGGTGCGACACGATCCGGCTTGCGCCTGCGAGGAGGGCTACCGTCCGGACGGGCCGAACTGCGTGCCGCTGCCGGCGGCCGCGGCGCCGGCGGCCGCGGCGCCGGCGGCCGCGCCGTCGGACGAGGCGCCGGTCGCGCCTCCGCCGCCGCCGCCGGCGATGGAGCCGGTGCCACCGCAGAACCGGGCCGAGCCGCCGCCGCAAGGTCCGGCGAAGGACGCCGCGGAGTTGACGCAGCTCTGCGCGCTCGCCCTGGAGGCGCTGGCGCGGCCGATCGACGGCGAGTCGCCCGACCTGGCCACGCTGGCGAAGCGGGACGCCATCCGCCGCGCGGCGCCGGCGATCACCGAGGACTGCACCAAGTTCCTGCTCGAGCTGGCCGTCGCGCCCGAGACGGTGGAGTGCGCGACGCAGGCCCTGCGGCGCGCCGCCGAGACCGGCATGGACCTCGGCCGGCTCGGGGCGCAGGACCCGGCCGTGGCGGCCTGCGGCGAGCGCTGGAAGCAGGCGGTCGAAGCGGGGGCGGAGGCGTTCCGGAACTTCGGGATGCGGCAGCGCCAGCGGTTCGGCGTGGCGGTGTTCGGGTTCCACCGGCAGTACGGCTTCGCGGCCGGTCCGGACGAGGAGTTGTGCCGCCGGTGGCTGGCGGCGTTCCCGGACGCGCCGCCGGAGCTGCTGCGGCCGGCGGAGGCGCCGGCGGCGCCCTGGGCGGCGCGCGTCGACGCCTGCCGGCGGGAGGTGGGCGCGGTCGCGCTGCGGCCGCTGGCGCGCTGGTGTCTCGTCGATCGGGCGGAGCAAATCCTGGCCGCGCGCGCGGCGGACCCGTGCGTGCCGTTCGCCGTCGCGGAGGAGGTCGAGGCGCTGCGCGGACTGGTGGGGCGGCTGCTGGCGGTTGCCGGCGCTGGGGCCGGCGCACCGCCCTCCGTCCCAGGGCCGGCCGGCGGCGCGGCGCGGCCGGGGTCCGGCGCGCCGTCCGGAGCGCCCCGGGCGACCGAACTTCGGGATCCGTTCGCGGGGCGGTAGGGAAGATCGCGGGGCGGCTGGCGACCGCGTTCCGTCCCGAGCCGTCCTGCCGGCTTCTCAGAACACTTCGCCGGCGATGCCGTTGGCGCCGGGGTTGCCGCGGGAGGAGCCGCCGAGGCCCGGGATGCCGGGCCGGCAGCGGGTGGCGGCGTCCGGGGAATAGGTCGAGCCCATGTGGCGGACCACGCACCAGCAATCGCCGCCGGCCCCGCCGCCGCCGGCGCCGCCGTCGCCGCCGCTGCCGCCGTCGGCGCCGGCGCCGCCCGAGCGGCCTTCGTCGTAGCCGGGGCCGCCGGGGCGGCCATAGCCGCCCAGGCCGCCGCGACCGCCGTCGCGGCCGGCGCCGCCGTCGCCGCCACGTCCGGTGGCGATGTTGACCGCCTCGGCGGTCAGTTCGCTGGCGATGAGCAGGATGCCGATCGAGGCGCCGCCGCCGCCCCCGCCGTCGCCCCCGCCGCCGCCGCAGCCCCCGCCGCCGCCGGAGCCGCCGCCGCCGCCCCAGTCGTTGCAGGTACCGCTGGAATGGTTCGAGCCGCCGCCGGCTCCTCCTCCTCCTCCTCCTCCGTGCTGTCCACGGCCGCCGGGACCGCCGCCGTTGGTGATCCACTCGCGGCCGACGACGCTACCGCTGCTGCCCGCCGCGCCGGGGGTCCCGGCGGCGCCGGGGGCGCCGGGGGCGCCGTTGCCGCCGACGCCGCCGGCGACGGGAACGCCGCCGGTGCCGCCGGTGACGTCGCCCGGTCCGCCGGTGCCGCCGGGCTGTCCGGCACACGGGCCGCTGTTCGTCTTGCAGGCCCGGCCGCCGTTGCCGCCGGCGTTGGAGACGCCCGGGGCGCAGGCGGTGCCGCCTTCCTGGTAGGCGGGCGGGTCGGGCGTGTTGCCGGCGCAGTAGAAGTAGCTGTCGTCCTCGTAGCCGGCCGGTCCGCTGACGCCGTTGCCCCCGTTGGCGCCGGCGGCGCCGGCGTTGAGGCCCGGGGCGCCGGCGGCGCCGTTGCCGGCGACGATCTCGCTGCGGCGGATGCGGGTGCCGCGGGCTGAAGAGAACACGACGGCATGGGAACTCTGGCCCGGGACCAATGCGTCGGCGCTCTCGATGCGGAGGTACTCGACGAGCGCGCCGGTGGTCAGGCTGTCGGCAAGCAGCGCGCCCGTGCGCGGGCCGCGAACGACGGCCAGGGTGCCGTCGCGGGTCCAGCCCGAGCGGCGCAGGTAGCCGCCGTGGACCTGGACCCCGTCCGCGAGCGAGACCGCCTCGAGGTAGTTCCCGGCGGAGACGTAGACGAAGCGGAGGCCCGCGGCACGGGCCGCCCGGATCCCGGCGTTGATGCTGTTGAACGGGTCGTCCCGGGTGCCGGTGCCGAAGGCCGAACCGTCGTCGGCGACGAACACGCCGTCCGCCACGGTCCCGTCGATGCCGTCGCAGTTCTGGTCTTGGAAACCGTCGTCGGGCTCGTCGGTCATCCCGCGCGGGTCGTGGTCGCAGGCCACCTCGCACCCGTTGCTCGTGTCGCCGTCGATGTTCCACCATCCCGGCAGGCACTCGATGAACACGCACTCGCCGGCCACGCAACGCGAGCGGGCGTGGGGCAGTTCGCAGATCATCGGCAGGCCGGCCATGCACAGCCCGACGGTCGGGTGGCAGGTTTCGCGTCCGTCGCAGTCGTTGCCGTTGTCGCAGTCCTCGCTGGTCGCGCACGGGATCTCGATGCAACCGACGTCGGGTCGGCACAGTTCGAACTCGGGGCACGCCGTGTGCACCAGGATGTGCTCGCAGGTGTAGCTGGTGGCCGTCGCGGTGCAGGCGTCGGTGGTGCAGGCGATGCCGTCGTCGCACGGCAACGGACCGGCGGCGCAGTGACCGGCGACGCAGGTTTCCAGGCCGTTGCACGGGTCGTAGTCGTCGCACTCGGTGGTGGTGGTGCAGGGCGGCCCGTCCGGCACCACGTCCGTCCCATCGGCGTCGGCGTCCGCGTCGATGCCCGGCTCGTCCGCGGTCTCGCCCAGATCCGCGGGGGGGGCGTCGCCATCGCCCGCGTCGGACGTCTCGCGGACGTCAACCACGTTGTCGTCGTCCGCGCCGGCGGCGCAGCCGGCGCAGAGCGCGAGCATCACCCAGCCTCGGACGATCCGACTTCCTCCGCGGTGTTTCCCCATCATGGGTCGCAGTATAGCATGGGAGACGGCCGCCGCCCGGGCGGCCGCCCGTTCTGCGTTGCACCGACGTCCGGACGAGGCGCGCCTGGTCAGAACCAGAGCGGGGTGACGTTGAGGACGTAGTCGCCGGAACTGGAACCGGCCCAGCCATCGACGAAGATGTAGTAGGTGCCCGGGTCGAGTCTCATTTCGAGCCGCGAGGCGAGGCCTCCGCCGGAATCGTCGTCGCAGCCCACTTCCGGGCCGTCGCATGCGCCCCGGCGCACGTAGAGCACCGTGTCGTAGCTCGAACCGACGGTATCGATCCGCACGCGCATCCGGATCGGCACCGAGCCGACGTAGACCGCGTCGGGGCTGGTCGACGAGACGCACGTTCCCTGGTAGTCGTCGTGCAGGGCCGCGGTGCTGCCGTAGAACGTGCCGCCGGTGCCGACATCGATCGCCCGGTCGCAGGTGTCGGGTCCGCAGAGCGGGTCGTACATGCAGGCCCAGTCGGCGCAGTCGGTGGCTCCGTCGCAGTTGTTGTCGATCCCGTCGTTGCAGATCTCGGGATTCATCCAGCAGCACGACGGGTCCTCCGCGCAGTCCCAGGTGTCGCTGCAGTCGGTCAGGCCGTCGCAGTCGTTGTCCACGCCGTCCCAGCACTGCTCCGGCGCCGGCACGCAGCACGCCGGGGCCATCAGGCAGTCGCCGTCGGAACAGTCGGTGTCGCCGTCGCAATCGTTGTCGATCCCGTCCGTGCACACTTCGGGGGTGCAGCCCCAGCAGATCGGGCTGCGCCGGCAGTCGCGGTCCGAACAGTCGGTGGTGCCGTCGCAGTCGTTGTCGATCCGGTCGTTGCACACCTCCGCGCCGGTCGGCACGCAGCACCACGGATGCGCCCAGCAGTCGTCGTCGTCGCAGTCGTAGGCCCGGTCGCAGTCGTCGTCCAGCCCGTTCGTGCAGATCTCGGGACCGGTCGGCACGCAACACTCCGGCGCGTACGAGCAGTCCTCCGCGTCGTCGCAGTCGGTCCGACCGTCGCAGTCGTCGTCGCGCCCGTTGCCGCAGTAGCGCTCCCAGGTGGCAATCGGCGTGCAGGCCACATCGCCGTCGTCGGCGGTGTCCGGACGGTCGGTGATGTCCACCACGTCCACCGTGTCCGGACGGTCGGTCACGTCCGCCGTGTCCGGGATGTCCACCACGTCCACCGTGTCCGGACGGTCCGTCACCTCCGCCGTGTCCGGGATGTCCACCACGTCCACCGTGTCCGGACGGTCCGTCACCTCCGCCGTGTCCGGGATGTCCACCACGTCCACCGTGTCCGGACGGTCCGTCACGTCCGCCGTGTCCGGAATGTCCACCACGTCCACCGTGTCCGGACGGTCGGTCACCTCCGCCGTGTCCGGGATGTCCACCACGTCCACCGTGTCCGGACGGTCCGTCACGTCCGCCGTGTCCGGGATGTCCACCACGTCCGGCGTGTCCGCCCAGTCGGGGGCATCCGCGTCCGCGTCCGTGTCCGGAACGTCCGCCCAGTCGGGAATGTCCGCGTCGGCGTCCGTGTCCGGAACGTCCGCCCAGTCGGGAATGTCCGCGTCGGCATCCGTGTCCGGCGTGTCCGCCCAGTCGGGGGCATCCGCGTCCGCGTCCGTGTCCGGAACGTCCGCCCAGTCGGGAATGTCCGCGTCGGCATCCGTGTCCGGCACGTCCACCCAGTCGGGAATGTCCGCGTCGGCATCCGTGTCCGGCACGTCCACCCAGTCGGGAATGTCCGCGTCGGCATCCGTGTCCGGCACGTCCACCCAGTCGGGAATGTCCGCGTCCGCGTCCGCCTCTTCAGTGTCCGCCGTTTCCACGTGGTCCGCCGCCTCGGGGCGGTCGGGCCAGTCCGGCGTCGAGACATCGGCGTCGGGTTCGAGTTGCCAGGGATGGGACTGCCAGCAGCCGCCGAGGAGCACGGCGGGAAGGATCGCGAGGAGAAGCAAGCGCCGCATGCCAGACAACCCCCTTCCTCGGGTCAGTAGCCCCAGACGTTGAGCACGTAGCTGCCGGAACTGCCGGTGGAGTAGCCGTCAACGAAGACGTAGTAGGTGCCGGCGGCGAGGGTCATCTCGATCATCGAGTTGACGCCCTCGCCGGCGTCGTCGTCGCAGGCGATCTCGCGGCCCGGGTCCTCGCAGTCGCCCTGGCGGATATGGAGCACGGTGTCGTAGCTCGACCCGTTGGTATCGATGTGGATGAAGCGGCGGCGGTCGAGGCGGCCGACGTAGACGGTGTCGGGGCTGCGGGCGCCGCCGCCGCAGCGGGCCTCGTAGTCGTTGCGCAGGCCGCGGGTGCTGCCGGTCCAGGTGCCGCCGAGGCTGATATCGATCATCGGATCGCGGCAGGTGTCGGCCCCGGAGCCGGGGAGGCAGGCGGGCGTGCCGATGCACTCATCGTCGGCGCAGTCGGTGTCGCCGTCGCAGTCGTTGTCCATCCAGTCGCTGCACACCTCGGGGCCGGTGGGCCAGCAGCAGGCGGGGTCGGTGGCGCAGTCCCAGCTGTCGGAGCAGTCGGTGAGACCGTCGCAGTCGTTGTCGCGCCAGTCGGTGCAGACCTCGGCGGAGGGGACGCAGCAGGACGGCGCGCTGCTGCAATCGGAGTCGGCGCAGTCGGCCAGCGTGTCGCAGTCGTTGTCGCGCCCGTCGGTGCAGACCTCGGCGGTGCAGCCGGTGCAGACCGGGTTGCGGCGGCACTCGTAGTCGGAGCAGTCGGTGGTGCGGTCGCAGTCGTTGTCGATCCGGTCGTTGCAGACTTCGGGGCCGGTGTAGACGCAGCACATCGGGTCGGAGGCGCAGTCGGGGTCGTCGCAGTCGTAGCGTTCGTCGCAGTCGTCGTCCATGCCGTTGGAGCAGATCTCGGGGTTGCCGGGGATGCAGCAGGCGGGGTCCCAGCCGCAGTCCCAGCGGTCGAGACAGTCGGTGTAGGTGTCGCAGTCGTTGTCGCGTCCGTCGTGGCAGTCTTCCCAGGAAGGGACGCAGCAGACGCGGGTGGCGGCGCAGTCGGAGTCGCCGCAATCGATCAGGCGATCGCAGTCGTTGTCCCGCCCGTCGCTGCAGCGCGCGTCGGTGTTCTCGGGGACGCAGGTAGCGCAGGCGGGGTGGGCGGCGCAGTCGCCGTCGGAGCAGTCGGTCTGGAAGTCGCAGTCGTTGTCGAGCCGGTCGTTGCACACTTCGGGAACCGGGCGGCAGCAGGCGGGGGCGGAAGCGCAGTCGGGGTCGGCGCAGTCGGTGAGCGTGTCGCAGTCGTTGTCCCACGCGTCGCTGCACATCTCCGGGGACGGCCAGCAGCAGACGGGGTCGGAGAAGCAGTCGTCGTCCTCGCAGTCGTACAGGTAGTCGCAGTCGTTGTCGAGGCCGTCGCCGCAGATCTCGCGGCTCGGCACGCAGCACTCGGGCGCGAACGTGCAGTCGGTGTCGCGGCAGTCGGTGGCGGTGTCGCAGTCGTTGTCCCGCCCGTCGCGGCAGACCTCGGGATAGCACCCGGTGCAGATCGGGTTGCGGGTGCAGTCGAAGTCCGAACAATCGGTCTGCATGTCGCAGTCGTTGTCGACGCGGTCGTTGCAGACCTCGGGGCCGGTGTAGACGCAGCAGAACGGGTTGGAGCGGCAATCCGGGTCCTCGCAGTCGTACAGCGTGTCGCAGTCGTTGTCCCGCCCGTCCATGCAGAGTTCGGGGGACGCCACGCAGCAGCGGGGGTCGCCGGCGCAGTCCCGGGTGTCGGTGCAGTCGGTGAGCGTGTCGCAGTCGTTGTCCCGGCCGTCGGTGCACACCTCCCGCGAGGGGACGCAGCAGGCCGGCGTCGAGGCGCAATCCCGATCGTCGCAATCGACCAGGCGGTCGCAGTCGTTGTCGATCCCATCGGTGCAAATCTCGGGGACGCAGACGATGCAGGCCGGGTCGCCCGCGCAGTCGCCATCGATGCAGTCGACGAGCAGGTCGCAGTCGTTGTCCCGGCCGTCGTTGCACACCTCGCGCACCGGGACGCAGCCGCAGGCCGGGTCGCCGGCGCAGTCGGTGTCCCGGCAATCCACGATCGTGTCGCAGTCGTTGTCGGCGCCGTCGGTGCAGATCTCCGGCGTGCAGACGAGGCAGACCGGGTCGCCGACGCAATCGGGGTCCGAGCAGTCGGTCCGGCCGTCGCAGTCGTTGTCCCGGCCGTCGCGGCATCCCTCGCGGGCGCCCGGATGGATCGTCGCGTCCGAGTCGTCGCAGTCGGTGCCGCCGCACCCGAGCGCCCCGTAGGTGTCGCGGTCGTCGTCGCGCGGCGTGTAGCGACAGGCCCGTTCCGCTTCGACGCAGGTGTCCACCGTGCAGGCGTTGCCGTCGTCGCAGTTGCGCGGCGCCCCCGCCCGGCAACCGACGCCCGCCACGCAGGTCTCGTCGCCGTTGCAGTAGGAGTCGTCGGCGCAGGCGGCGTCGTTCGGCCGGTTGACGCACGCGTCGGCGGTCTCGTCGCACGAATCCGCGGTGCACGGGATGCCGTCGTCGCAAACCCGCGTTGCGCCCGACCGGCAGAACCCGCCCAGGCACCGTTCCTCCCCGTCGCACCACAACCCGTTCGCGCACTCGGCGTCGGTCGTGCACGGCGCGGTGCCGACGCAGCCGCCGGCCTCCGGGTCGCAGACCTCGCCGTACGGACAGCGCGTGTCGTCGGGCGTGTGCATGCAGTCGCCGGTGTCCGGGTCGCAGGCGTCGAGCGTGCAGGCGATGCCGTCGTCGCAATTCCGCGGCGCCCCGGCCCGGCAGCGGCCGCGGACGCACTCCTCCGCGCCGTTGCAGGCGTTGCCGTCGTCGCACTCCGCCGACACCGTGCACTCGGGCGCCGGCGCCTCGCCCCCGTCGGAAAACATCCCGGGGTCGTCCTCCATCATCGAACGACCACAGCCCGACGCCACGAGCGCCGCAAGGAACAGCAACGTCGGAGCACGCATCATCGCAGACCTCCCCGTCCCGGGCGCCGGCCCGCCCGTCCCGGTTCCGAGACCCCCTCCCGGCGCCGGAACGCGACCGTGCCCGAGCTTCGGCCGGACGTAGGGTAGCATGGACGCATCCTTTGTCGAGTTGAACCGCGGGAACGTTCCGGCAGGACCTGCACGCCCGCTCAGGCCCGCCCGTGCCACGGGGCCGCCGGCCTTGCCGCCGGCCCCACCCCAACGTACTCTTTCGATCATGACCCCGTTCCGGACGACGCCCTCCATGCTCCTCGGCCGACGGGTCGCGGCCGCCGCCCTGCTCGCCTCGCTGGCGGGCGGTTGCGCGGAGACGCCCGACCCGGGCCCGTGCGCCGGCATCGCCTGTTCCGGCCACGGCTACTGCGTGACATCCGCCGGCTCCACGTACTGCGTCTGCGCCGCGGGCTTCCATCCGGTGGGGGTGGAGTGCCGGCCGAACGACCCGACCGATCCGTGCCGCGACGTGGACTGCGACGGACACGGCCGCTGCGTGGCGCTCGACGGCGTCCCCTCCTGCGACTGCGACCCCGGTTTCGAGGCGTTGGGGGGACTGCACTGCATGGCGACCGGCGGGGCGGATGCGGATGCGGATGCCGACGCCGACGGCGAGACCGTCGGCCCCGACGGCGGCTGTCCCGCGCCGCTGACCGAATGCGACGGACGATGCGTCGACCTATATGCCGACCCGCAGCATTGCGGCGCGTGCGGGCGCGCCTGCCCGGGGGAACTGCACGCCGCGGGAACCTGCGCCGTGGCCAACTGCTTCCTGGCCTGCGAGCCCGGCTGGTCGGACCTCGACGGGGTTCCCGGCTGCGAGGCTCCGTGTGCGGCCGGTTCCCCCACCGAGCTTTGCAACGGCCTCGACGACAACTGCAACGGCGCCACGGACGAGACGTTCGGCTGCGCGGCCGGCGCTCCGACCGTGTGCACGACCCGCTGCGGGATGCCGGGCACCGGGGTGTGCTCGGCGACCTGCACGCCGCCGGACGCCGCATCCTGCAGTCCGCCGGCCGAGGTGTGCAACGGGGCCGACGACGACTGCGACGCCACTCCGGACAACGGCTTCGACTGCGCTTCCGGCACCGCCGGCGCATGCGCGACGAGCTGCGGTTCCACCGGCACGCGCGCCTGCGGCCCGGACTGCCGGTGGGGCCCGTGCGCGGCGCCGGCCGAAGTGTGCAACGGGGTCGACGACGACTGCGACGGTGCGACCGACGAGGGGTACACGGTCTGGAGCTGCCCGGTCAACGGGACGCGCAACCCCGACCTGGCGACCTGCAACTCGGGCTGCGTCGAGTCGGCCACCTGCGGCCCGGCGCCGCTGTCCGTTTCCGGCACCGTCACCCTGCGCGTCTGCGACTGGGAAGGCTCCTGCTCGCCCAACTACTTCATCGACCGCATCGTCGCCTCCGGCAATACGATCTCCATCCAGCAGTCCTCCGCCTGGAGCGGCTGGACCGACCTCGGAACGATCCGCCTCGCCGGCGCCACCGCCTCCGGCACCGTCACCCTGCGCATCTGCGACTGGGAGGGCTACTGTTCGCCCAACAACTTCGTCGACCGCATCGTCGCCTCCGGCAGCACGATCTCCATCCAGCAGTCGTCCTCCTGGATCGGCTGGACCGACCTCGGTTCGATCACCCTGGCGGGCGCCACCGCTTCCGGCACCGTCACCCTGCGCGTCTGCGACTGGGAAGGGTACTGCTCGCCCAACAACTTCGTCGACCGCATCGTCGCCTCCGGCAGCACGATCTCCATCCAGCAGTCGTCCAGCTGGAGCGGCTGGACGACGCTGGGGTCGATCACGCTGGCGCCGACCGGCCTGGTCTGTCCGCTCGACGCCGGCCTCCCCTGCTCGGGCGGCGCCTGTTCGCGCCGCACGAGCTGCGTGGAGGTGTCCGGCTGTTCGTGAACCGGAACCGTTCCCGATCCTCCCGCGGGAGAGCTTGACCGGCCGCCGCGCGCCGGCGGTTCAGGGGGTGCCGACGAACAGGACGTAGCCGCCGCGCGGCGCCGCGCCCCACGCGGAGACCTCGACGAGCAGCGCGCCCGCGGGGCCCGCCTCCACCGCGACCTGCGAGAACAGCGTCTCCGATCCTTCGACGTCGTCGTTCTCGGCGAGAAGCGCGCCGCCGGGGTCGCGCAGCCGCAGCACCGTGTCCAGGGCGGCGCCCGCGGCGGGACCGGTGAACGCCACCACCCGCGTGCCGGGCGCGACGGCGACGCGGTACAGGTCGAGCGCGTCGGGGCCGGTGCCGGCGCTGCGGTCGAGCGCCCCGCGGACGACGGCGCCGGTCTCTCCCGTGGCCCAGGCCACGGGCTGGGCGGTGGCCGGGGTGTCGTTGCCGATCGCGGCCTCGCGGACGGTCGCCGCCGGCAGCGGACGCAGGCCGAGACGATACGCGAAGTCCGCGCCCCCGGCGCCCCACCGGTCGGCGGCGCGGATGCTCCCACCCGCGCCCTCGGCGAAACCATGGCCGACCGCCACGCCGCCGCGGTCGGGCGCGAGCGTTTGCAGGACCCGCGCGCCGGCGGCGTCCGAGAGCCAGGCCAGCGGCTGGAACAGGTCGGCGGGTGGCGAGAGGTCGGTCAGCTCGAGCGCCAGGGGCAGGACGTCGGGCGCGGCGAACGTCCAGGTCGAGGCGGTGCCGCCGGTCGCGGCGACGGCCTCCAAGGAGACGGGCGCGGCGAGGAGACCGAGGTCGGTCGCCGGCGGGGCAGCGGCGACGGCGACGCGCAGGCGATACGCCGCCTCCGGCCCGCCTGCCGCCGGCACGCGCCCCTCGCGCTCCGCGGCGACGTTGCGCGCATCCCGCACCTCGACCAGCAGCGGACCGGGAGCGCGCGGGACGAGGACGAGGCGCGCATCGAGGTCGCCGCGGCGGGGCGAGTCGTCGGCCAGGGCCAGCGGCTGCTCGGGGACGGGCCGCGAACCCGCAGTCGGCAGACGCAACGCCGCGACGTGGGGGTCGAGCGTCCCCGCGGGGGCGCCGTCGCGCACCACCTCCAGCACGTAGGCCTCGCCGGACGACGCCGCGAACCAGTACAGGTCGCGGTCCTCGACCCCCGGCACCCCCCCGCTGCCCGGCGCGGCGATCGTGCCGGCGAACTCGCAGGGCAGCGTCGCGCAGTCGTCGGCCGACGCCGCCTCGTCGTTCGGCTCGGCCTCCCGGCCGTCCTCCAGGGCACGCAGGTCGAGGCGCACGGGCACGAGGAAGCTGTCGTCGGCGCGGGTGTGGTCGAGCGCCAGGAGCAACATGGTGCCGGGAGAACGGAGTTTCAGGCGCACCCGCGACCCGCCCGCCGCGTCCCGCTCGGCGAGCACCGCCCCCGCCACGGGGTCGAACACCGTCAACAGCGGCGCGAACCGCTCCGCATTCGACCCCGACCAGACCGCCTCCAGGCGCGTCCCGGCCGGAACGGTGGCGCGCACGGTCTGGATCGACCCGGCCGGGGCGAGCGACCCGTTCCAGGAGAACGGCAGGGCGGGCGCCTCGAGCGACGGGGCGGCAAGCAGCGAGATCGCGAGCTGGTAGGTCTGGCGCGATCCGCCGACCCAGGCCGCCGCGTTGTCGCCGAAGTTCCGGCGATCGGACAGCAGAACCAGGTAGTCGCCGTCGGCCGGCAGGAAGCCGTCGCGGCGCACGGAAGCCGCCGCGGAGTCGTCGGCGCGGCGCTCCCACAGCACCGTCCCGTCCTCCGCCAGGCGCAGGAGCCGGACCGCCAGGTCCAACCCCCGCGCGCTGCCGGTCGGAAACGCCTCGACCCGCAGCACCGACCCCGCCGCTCCCGAGACGAGGAAGCCGTCCAGATCGGGCCGCGCGGCGGACGGCGGACCGACCGCGCCGGTCAGGGCGATCGGCGGCGTCACGCGCTGCGCCGTCCCGCCGTGCAGCGGATCGTTGTCCTCCTGCTCGGCGGGCAACGGAACGGCGTCGGCATCGCCCGCGTCCCCGTCCGGGAGGTCCGCCGCGTCCGCGTCGCTCCCGGCGTCGTCCCGCGCCGGGATGTCCGGCGGACTCGCGTCGGAACCCGGCGGGCCGGAGTCGCAGCCGAACAGAGCGGCCGCGGCCCAAGCAACGAGCAGCGCGCGGCGACGGGACCGCATGACCCCGCGGCGACTCAGGGCACGAGGCAGACGCTGCGGTTCACGCGCGCCGACGGGACGCAACGCTGCCCGGCATCGCAGTCGGAGTCGCGCTGGCAGATCTTGCGGCATCCGAGCGCCTGGTCGGTGCCGATCGCGCAGACGGTGCCCGACGGACACTGGCTGGTGTTCCCCTCCTCGGGGCACTGCGGAATGCCGAGGCCCTGCGGCCGGGCGACCGAGGGCGGAGTCACGCCGGTCTGCGTCGGCGCGCCGACCGGTCGGTCGACCACCGTCGGCGGCGGCGGCTGGTTCGTCGTCGGGCCGCTCACCACCGTCGGCGGCGGCGGCTGGTTCGTCGTCGGGCCGCTCACCACCGTCGGCGGCGGCGGCTGGTTCGTCGTCGGACCGCTCACCACCGTCGGCGGCGGCGGCTGGTTCGTCGTCGGACCGCTCACCACCGTCGGCGGCGGCGGCTGGTTCGTCGTCGGACCGCTCACGACTG
>Ga0101944_10001257_pt1 | contig 55675 bp, 32 predicted proteins | sample DewCreD2012metaG_FD_75245 | JGI IMG/M metagenome (GOLD analysis project Ga0101944, IMG submission 75245) | Hot spring sediment bacterial and archeal communities from British Columbia, Canada, to study Microbial Dark Matter (Phase II) - Dewar... ...
GGGTTTGGAGGGTTTGGGCGAGGAGGAGGCGTTCGATGGCTTGGGCGAGGGTGTGGGGGTCGAGGTTGGGGTCGGAGAGGAGTTGTTGGAGGAGTTGGGGGATGTTGGAGAGGTCGAGGGGTGGTTGAATGGGGGTGGTGTCCGCCGGGGCGGTTTGTGGTGTTGTTGGTTGTGGATGGCGTTGTGCCATGCGTGAGGAAGGATGGGGTGGGAGGGGGAGGTGGAGGAGTGTTCTGGGAGCGGTGATTTTTTGGGGGAAGGAACCTCACCCCTACCCTCTCCTAAAAGGAGAGGGAGTTTGGATTTGGATTTTTGCCCCTCACCCCGGCCCTCCCCCTGAGGGGGAGGGAGTGTGGTTGGGTTTGCTCACCCTGGTCCTCTGACCTCAAAGGAAAGGGGATTGAATTGGAGTGGGAACTGCGGATGGACGCGGATGGACGGGGATTTTTTCACCACAAAGACACAAAGACACAAAGGTTTTCTATGGATTTCCCTCACCCTAACCCTCCCCCTGAGGGGGAGGGGATAATTCAGATTCCCCCTCACCGGTGGCCCTCTTGCATTTGCGGTGTGTTTGGGACGGGGACGGCGTGGACGCCGTCCCTCCCGATGTTTGGACGGTGAGGACACCGTCCCTCCCGTTTCCCGTTTCTTCTTTGTTTATTTTCGTTGGTCGAGGTCGTGGATGGCGCCTTGTAGTTTTTCGAGGACGGATGCTTGAGTGGTTTTTGAGGTGAGTTTTCCTTCGTAGATGTGGGTTACGTAGAAGCTGTCGATGGCGGCGCCTTTTTCGGTTGTGATTTGGGCCCAAAAGACGTCGAGTCCCGCTTTTGCGAGTGCCTGGGAGATTGCGTAAAGGAGGCCGAGGCGGTCTTCGGTGGTGATGTCAATGACGGTTTGGGTGGTGGAGCTGTCGTTGTCTATGGTGATGCGGGTGGGGAGGCGTTCGCCGCCGACGGCATGATAGAGGGGGGCGCCGATTTTTTGGCGTTGGATGGCGGGGTAGAGGTCAACATCGGAGCGTTCCAAAGCGCGGTTAAGGAGTTGGGTGCATTGTTCGATTTGTTCCTTGGTGGCGGGGCCTCCGGCGAGGGCGTCGGTGACGTAGAATGTGTCGAGGGCGATGCCGTCCTTTCTGCTGTAGATTTGGGCGCTGAGGATGTTGAGGCCGCTTGCGCTGCAAGCGCCGGCGATGCGGCTGAAGAGGCGGGGGCGGTCCCAGGTGCAGAGTTTGAGTTCAGTGCAGCCGCGGTCGGGGAGGGAGGTCCAGTGAAGGATGGGTTGGAGGGAGGCCACGGGGCTGTCGAGTTCTTCGTCCGTGGCGTGAAGGATGAATTGGTGGATGAGATCGAGGTCGAGGAGGATTTCGCGTGGGGTGGAGCGTTGGAAATAGCGGGGGGGCATGTGTTGGAAATGGGCAAAAAGTTCTTCTTCGGTGATATGGTGTGGGAGTTGGCGGGCTAGTTCCAAGGCGAGGAGTTGGCGTTGTTTTTCGGCCGCTTCCAGGGGTGGATGGAGTCCTTTAAGGTAATCAGAGGTTTTTTGGTAGAGTTGCCAGAGGAGGGCGTCTTTGAAACCGTTCCAGAGTTGTTCGCTGGTGCCCAGCATGTCGGCGACGGTGAGGAGGGTGAGGAGGCGGAGTTGTTCGAGGTTTTCGACGATGGATGCGAAGTGTGCGGTAACGTGGGGGTCGCTGAGGTCGCGGCGTTGGGAGATGCGGGACATGTCGAGGTGGTGGCGGATGAGGTGACAAAGTTGGCGGGTGGCCGTTTCATCCAAAGCCATGCGGCGTGCGACGTTGGTGGCGAGACGGGCTCCTTCTTCAGCGTGGTCGGCGGATTTGACGGCTTTGCCTGCGTCGTGGAGGAGTAGGGCGAGGTTGAGGACGGAGGGATTTTCGACTTGGCGCAGCAAATCGCGATATCGTGACAGGGGCTCGCTCTGTGCGTCCCAGATTTGGTCGAGTTTTTCGAGGCAGATCAGGGTGTGCTCGTCTGCGGCGTATTGGTGGTAAAATTCGTGCTGAACCAAATTGGTGAGCCGGCCAAATTCGGGGACGTATTTGCCCAGGAGGCCGACTTCATGCATCATTCTCAGAATACTGCCCACACCTCCGCGGTGATTGAGGATTTCCAAGAAGGTTGCGCGGACATGTGGATCGTGCAGGAATTCGCGGTTGACCAGCGCCAGTTTGTTGCGGATGAGTTGGGTGAGTTCCGGTTCGAGGGTGAGTCCACGCTGCTGGGCGAGGAGGAAGAGGCGCATCAAGCGTTGAGGGGCTTCGTCGAACACTCGGGGAGAGGAAGCGCCTATGCGCCCGTCTTGGATTCGGAAGCCGTCCACGAGGGTGGGGGCACGGCGACGCCAGAGGCGAGGCAAGGCAAGCAACTTGCGGGTGGTGTTGGGGGACAGTGCGAGTCGTTGTTCCACTGTGCGGGTGATGAGGTACACTTGGCGGGAGTGATTGTAATATTCGCGCATGAAGTCTTCGATGCGGATCCATGCGGAGCGCTCCTTGAAGCCCAAGTGCCAGGCGACGGATGGTTGATAATGTTTGGTGAGGATGTCTTGTGGTCTGGGGCTTTGGTAGTGCAACTCGGTGCGGACTCGCAGCAGGTAATCATAGGCCGCTTCGAGGTCCCGCGCTTCTGCCGGGTACACCATTTTTGCTTTGACGAGCTCCTGCAGGTTGCCGACTCCGTATTTGAAAAATGTCATCCAGAGAAGGTTTTGGTAATCGCGCAGTCCGCCACATCCATTTTTGATGTGGGGCTCTTGCATGACGGGTGAGTTGCCGAATCGTTGGCGCCGGGCGTCTTGGTCGGCCAACCGGGCTGCGATGTACTCTGCTTCATGTCCTCGCACACATTTGGCCAACAATTGCTTTTTCAACCGAAGAAAGAGGTCTTCGTTGCCGCATAAAAAACGGGCCTCGATGAGGGCCGTTTTGGATTGCATGTCTTTATTGGCTTCGGTGACACATTCTTCGATGGTGCGAGTGGAGTGGCCAACTTTAAGGCCCAAGTCGTTGAGGATGCCCTCGCCAATCAACGCCAGCGCCGGATGGGAGGAGCCGTGTTTGAAGGGGCGTTCCTGTAGAAACAGGAGGTCTATGTCGCTCCACGGGTTGAGCTCTCCGCGGCCGTATCCACCGAGCGCAACCAAGGCGATGGGTTTCCATTCGGACGGTTTGCTGAGGTTTTGGAGCGCGGTGAAGAGATTTTTAACCACCAAGTCGAGCATGGCGGCGCGGCCGCGGCAAACCTCGCGTCCGCTGGCTCCGTTGCGGTGGAGGATTTTCATGCGGTGGGATTGAATTTTGAGAAAATGGCGATAGCGCGCCAGTTCCTGCCCGGGATGACGTCCGGGAGGCAGCGCCAGTCGCGCCGCATCCGCCTGCATTTTAACGAGCCAGCCAGCCATGCGGGGTTAAAGTAGGCTGTTGGTGGCGGTTAACGCAAGCTTGGTGCTTGTGCCGGAAACTTGTCTTGTCCGCGTTGCTTCGGGTAGTCTTGGCTTTCGTGGCCTCTGATTGGGACCCAGATTCTTTGCTGATGGTGCGCGTTCGCAAGGGCGATCGCCAGGCCTTTGCTGAGTTGGTGGACAAATACAAGCAACCCTTGATCAATTATATTGCCCGGACCATCCAGGATCCTGTTGAGGCTGAGGATTTGGCCCAAAATGTGTTTGTTCAAGTGTACAAAGCGGCTCACCGTTACCGGCCCCAGGCGCGTTTTGCTCCCTGGCTTTTCAGTATTGCGCGGAATGCTTGTTTGAATGAATTGCGGCGGCGTTCGCGTCATCCGGCATTGTCCTTGGATACCAATCCAAGCCAAACGGAGGAGTCGCCTGCGCAACCGTTGCCCGATTCGAATACCCCGACGCCGTCCCACCAAATGTTGCGGGCCGAGCTGGAGCAAAAAGTGGCGGAAGCGGTGGGTGCGCTGCCGGAGAACCAGCGGACGGCCATCTTGTTGTATCAACAACAGCAAATGTCGTATGAGGAGATCGCGCAAGTGATGGGGTGCTCTTTGGTGGCGGTTAAGTCGTTGATTTTTCGGGGGCGAGAAACTCTCAAGCAGCGGCTCAAGGCGTATTTGGCCTCTGGAGATTGGAAGCCATGAAAAAGCTGAAGTGTCGCTAACATCTTTTTGGGTTTGCAACACAACTTTTAAGTGGATGCGGTGTAATGCAATGATGGAAATGGTGCCATGAATGATGCCGAACTTCATCAATGGCTTGAAGCTGCGCGCAGCGGGCGTTTGAAGCTCGATGAGCTACAGAGTCTTGCGCGGCAACACCAGTGGCCTGACGAGGTGGTGGAAACGTTGCGGCTGGAAGTGGCCTTAAGTCAGGCTTTGGCCGAAATGCCGCCGGTGCCTGTATCGTCGAATTTCACTTATCGGGTGATGGAGGCGGTTGAGAGGCAGCCGGTGGTGGTCAAGGCTCCGTGGCGGTTGTGGTTGAGCCGTTGTTGGCCGCGACTGGCGGTGCCTGCCGGGGCTGTTGCGGCGATTGCGATTTACTTGGGTGTCACCCAACATCAAGCGTCCGTCCAACGTGCCCAATGGGCTGCATCCGTCCATGCTGTGGCGACATTGGCGGCAGCCCCTGCCACAGCCGCCGAGGGATTGGACCTGGATGTGTGGGAAAATTTTGATGTCATCATAAGGATGGGGTCTTTGTCACCGGACACGGACCTTTTACGAATCGTAGAGAAATCCCAATAACGTTATGCGACGCGTTGGCTGGCTTTTGGCGATCGTGGTTGGGACCTTATGGGCGGCTTCTCCGCCCACGCCCCCTGCCGACAGCCGACCTCCGTTGCCGCCGTTGGGAGCGCCGCCCATGCAACTATTTCGCTCGTTGCTTAGCACCAACTCTGCCGGGCGAGAGGCGCTGTTGAGGCTCCGGTCTTCGGAACAACGCCGTTTGCTTGAGCAAAAGTTGGCGGAATATGAAGCCATGAATCCCGCCCAGCGGGAATTGCGGCTGGTTTTGACCGACTTACGCCATTATTTGATCCTGTTTTTGCACCTGCCGGAGTCCTGGCGTGAGGCATATCTTTCCCAACTGCCGGAGGCTTATCGGCCGTTGGTGGCGGAGCGATTGAAGGCTTGGGAGGAGCTTGACCCGATTACCCGGCAGGAGTTGCTCAATCATGAAGATTTACTGGGTTATTTGGTGCGAATGGAGAACACGCCGCCGGTGCCGCCGGGATTGTTTTTGGGGGGCCTAGCTCCTGAGCGACGCAAAGCGTTGGAGGAGGCGCTCAAGAAATGGAGCCAAACACCGGCCAACGTTCAGGAATCCATGATGGAGCGTTTCAAACGATTTTTTCATCTGAGCGAGGCGGAGCAACGACAAGTGTTGAGCGCCCTGCCGCCGGAGCAAAGGCAAATTCCGCAGAAGTTGCTTGCTGTTTTTTCAAAATTGCCCGCTGACCAAAGGGAAAAATATACCGCCGCCTTCAACCGGTTCTTGAGTCTTTCGCCAGCCGAGAGGGAACAATTTTTGAGAAATGCCATGAAGTGGCAGACGTTGACACCGGACCAACGGCAAATGGTGCGCGAGATGGTCAGCAAGGTCCCTCCGCTTCCACCCATACCACCGGGCATGTTGCAGCAAATTGGCCCAAGTTTGGGCGGTGTCCCGGCTCCTTCGAGGCAGCGTTAACGTTATAATTAATTTTGTTTTGTTGTTCCAAGCCGACCGTTTTCAGTCCGAAGCGTGCATTTTCATGCCATTGCTCATAATATCCGGGCTTTAATGGCTAATTTTCAGGCCGTTTTCTGATAGAAAAATGGATTAAAAAAATTAAAAAACTATTGACTAATAGGGACTTGGGTGCTATTAGTGCAGTCAATAGTGGCAGCATATAAGCATATGAACAAGTGGCCCAAACTCTTTTTGGTGGGAGTCAGTGGAGTTGCTATTGGTTTTTTAGGGGTGGTCCTCCTCAACTCTCAAAGTGCCCAAACGTCTGCCAATACCCCATTAGGGGAAATCAGCCGTGTGCCTGCAACGGAGGTTCCGGCTGTGGCCGCGAGCTTGGTGCGTCAGGCACCGACTGAAAACCGTGGGGTGGTGGCGCGGCAGGTTTTGGAGGCCATTCACGCCTTGGAGAAGCCGTGTGCGCTGCCATATGTGGTGGCTGAGATGGCCAAGGAAGCCCCTGCTGTGGCACCGGTTGCAGTGGCGAAAGTGGCCGAGCTGCAACCCGAAGAATCCTTGGCTGCAGTGCAAGCTGCAGTAGCCGCGGCCCCGCAACTTACGGGCGACATTCTTTACGAGTATTCGCAGAAAGTACCGGCCCTTTCTTTTGCCGCTGCACAATTGGCAGCGACGGTTGCGGCTGATCAATCTGTGGCTGCTGTACAAGCCGTGGGTCGGGCTTTGCCCGGCTTTGCGCCGTTTGTGGAAAAGGCCCTGCAAAATCAATCCGGTACAAGCAATTTGGATGTGACCGCTACGTTGAAGCAGGCGCAGGAGATGGCTGCAATTGCTGCGCGCGAGCAGCAAATTAAAGAATCTGGCCAAATGATTAGTGCTGCGGTACAGCAACAGCCGCCAGCCAGCGCGGTTCGCACACTGCCGGGCGGCAAGGTGGAAATGCAAAATCTGAACAGCTTTGCATCTTCAGAGCTTGCGCGTGCTCAGCAAAACACGGCGAAGCCTGCGCAGCCTGTGGCGGCGTCCTCTGCATCGGCGGCTTTCAAGGTGCCAGCAAAGATTGTTTCACCGGCGAGCTTGAAAGTTCCCAGTCCGTCTGAGGCGAAGTCTCAAGTGGATGACTTGCTCAGACCGAACAATTACACCAGGAACTAGACAGGTCATGGCGGGCAGTGGCCAACCTGCGATGAGTCAAGAAGTCGAAGGTCGCCAGCCTGCGATGAAAATTTCCCGATGGCCGACCTTCAATGGTGGTTTGCCACGTAAAAGTGACGAGGTTTTTGAACTTGAAGGGGCGCCGTTTTAACGCGACGATGGCGCGGTAACCAATGCGTGAATGGCGCCCTCGAGGTGTGTAAAAATGTGCACACCATGCAACGCCAAACACGAATAAATGTCATGAAGACGGCAGTCCGGCACATCGCCAACGGTTTTCCCAACGACACCACAACTTTGTCCTTGTCCAATTTTATGAAGCGTTACCTGACAGGAGCAGGGATTGTCCTTGCACTTTGCCTTGGCTTGGAACTGCAACTTAGGGCTGTTGTTCCTGGGCCCTCGGAATTAACCATCAGCAACAGCACTTTACAGATTTCTGGTAATTCCAATGCCGGTGACATCATCAATGTAATCAATGGGGGGCTCCTGAAGGGCAATGGGACTGTTGCGGGACTTTCTGTCAGTGCCAACGGCCGTGTGAATCCGGGCACAAGCCCTGGCACCATTACTGTTGCCGGGGATGCCACTTGGGGACCCTTGGGCATCTATGAATGGGAGATCAACGATGCCACCGGCACAATGGGTTCAGACCCGGGCTGGGATTTTCTGCAGGTTTCCGGTGATATCAACATTACCGCTACTCCAGCCAATCGCTTTGTCATAAAAATTACAACGCTCAACGGCGGTGTGCCGGGGGCCATGGCTAATTTCAATAAACTTCAGCCATATACGTGGAAAATTGCGAGTGCTGCAAACGTTAATGGTTTTGTCCTCAATCGCTTCACCCTCGACACGAGTGGCGTGGTCAATGACTTTTCCGGTGGGGAATTCGCCTTGGTCCAATCTGGTAATGACATTTTGATTCGTTATTTTCCGAATCCTGTCATCACGGTTGGCCCTGGGGGCGACTATGCGTCCATTCAGGCTGCAGTGAACGATGCGTCCCCTAATTCCACCATCCTTGTTTACGCGGATACTTACATTGAAAATGTGGCCATCAACAAACCGCTTTCTCTCCTTGGTCCAAATGCCGGTAAGTCGGGGAATGACCTTTCGCGCGGTCCTGAAGCTGTGGTGATGTCTGCATTTAACGATCCGGAGGATGCCGTTTTGTTTGCCATCCTGGCTTCCAACGTGGTGGTGGATGGTTTTTATTTCGATGGTGACAATCCGTCGCTGTCACCCGGTTACACGGTTGGATTGGCGGATGTAAATGCGGCTGTGGGTATTCAAAACAGCACCAGCATCCTCAATCCATTCACGCAGGTGGATCATGTGGTAATTCAGAATAACGTGTTTAAGAATTTCAGCTATGGCGGCATTTACATTGAGGTGAATTACCTCTCCAATCGTTCATGGAATTACATACGCAACAACCTTTTTGAGCAACAATGGGAAGGGCTGCAACTATACGCGTTGCATGCTGTGATTGAGGGCAACGTGATGAACAACGTGGGACGCGGGTTGAGTGTTCATGCTGTTGCTGCTGCTGCGGACCCGGGTTTTTCGCCTGCCATCAACAATAATACTGTCAACCTCGGCGGCCCTGCAGTGTGGAACCCGCTTGCCACCCGCAATGTGGGAATTTGGGTCAATTTCATCCGTGGCAGTGCGCCCGTTTTGGGGCTTACCAATAACATCGTTAACGCCCCTGTGGCTGTGGCCAATCCGTTGTTTGGCTTCCAAGTTCAAGCGGTCTTTGAGGGGCGCACTATCAATTTGGTGAATAATGAAGTCCATGGCTTTGACAATGTTGAGGCAGGAATGCATTTCCTGCATTGCGCCACAGATACCACCATAACCGTCAAGGGGGGTCTATTGGAAGATTTGCAGGCCGCCGGTATTCGGGGTGTGACGTTTGACCCGGGCTCAGTCACCGTCACTACCACCAATCCTGTCAAAGTCATCGTTGATGGCACCCTTATCAAGAATGTGCCAGCAGGCACCGGCGTTTTGTTCAGCAATCCGACGCTGGATACCACCAAGCCTGCTTCTGTGACTTTGCAAAACAATGTCATCATCACCAACACCGCCGTTGGCATAGCCCTGCGCGGTGAAGGCGCCACCCTCAGTTTGCCCGGTGCTACGCCAGCGCGCTTGGACACTGCAACCACTTACATTGAGCTTCAGAGCAATGGTTCGACGGTGCCAGTGGGGACGGTGGATGCGACGCAGGTGGTGTTTGACGGGGTGGTGGGTTCTGGGGTGAGTGAGGCGCAGGGATTTGGTGTGGAGGACAAGGTGGTGCACAAGCTGGATGATGCGGCGCGTGGATTGGTGGTATGGCGGAGCGGGCATTATTATGTGACGCCGAGCAGTGGGAGCATTGCGCGGGCGGTGGTGCCTGCGGTGGGTGGGGATGTGGTGCATGTGGATGGGGGTACGTATGGGGAGTCTGTGTACATCAATGAGGCGTTGACGTTGGTGGGGCCTGGGGTGATCAGCGGTGCGGTGATAACGTTTGATGGGCAGTCGTTGGTGTTGAACAACAATTTGTTTGGTGGGAGCACTTTGGTGGTGACCAATGGGGCGGTGTTGAGCGGTGTGGGGACGGTGGGAGGATTGGGTGTGAAGCGAGGGGGTGAGGTGCGGCCTGGGGTGAGTCCTGGGGTGATAGTGGTGGCAGGGGATGCGGAGTGGGGTGAGGATGGGGTGTATGAGTGGGAGATAGCCGATGCGACAGGAGTGGAGGGGACGGGATGGGATTTGTTGCAGGTGGGGAACAATTTGAATGTGACGGCGACGGTGGGGGATCCGCTGGTGTTGAAGGTGGTGGGGACGCCAGTGAATTTCAATCCTGCCAATGCGTACACGTGGCGGGTGGCGCAGGTGGGGGGAGTGTTGAACGGGTTTAGCGGTGGGAAGGTGGTGTTGGATTTGAGTGGATTTGGTCATGCGTATAGTGGGACGTTTTTGGTGATGTCTGTGGGGAATGACGTGGTGGTGAAGTATTTGCCGACGAGTGGTGTGATTACGGTGGATGCGGGAGGTGGTGGGGATTATTTGACGATACAGGCGGCGGTGGATGCGGCTTCACCTGGGGACACGATAGTGGTGTATCCTGGGGTGTATGTGGAGAATGTGACGAACATTAACAAGGCGAATTTGAAGTTGTTGGGGCCGAATGATGGGGTGGCGGGTTATGGGGTGCGTGGGCCTGAGGCGGAGGTGAGGAGTGCGGTGAATGATCCTGTGTTGAGCGGGTTGTTTGAGGTGTTGGCGAGCGGGGTGGAGGTGAGGGGATTCAAGTTTGAGGGGGACAATCCGTTGTTGAGCGGTGGGGAGCTGGTGGGGAGTGCGGATGCGAATGTGGCGGCGGGGATATATAACAGTGCGAATGTGGATCATGTGGTGGTGCGTGACAATGTGTTTAGGAATTTGGCGATGGCCGGGGTGTATTGGTATATCGATGATGGGTCGAACCGGTCATGGAATTATGTGGATCGGAACTATTTTGAGACGATGCGGGAGGGGGTGCAGACGTATGGGATGCATGTGGGTGTGAGGAGCAATGTGCTGGAGAATGTGGGGATGGGGGTGAGTGTGCATGGGGTGGTGGTGGGGTCGGATGTGGGATTTGTGAGCGAGGTATCGAGCAATGTGGTGAGTTTGGGTGCGGAGGATGTGTGGTATGTGGGGAACACGCGGACGGTGGGTTTGTGGGTGAACTATCGGCGTGGGAGTGCGCCTGAGATGGTGGTGAGCAACAACGTGGTGCGGATGCCTGTGGGTGCGGTGGGAGAGCTGTATGGGATGCAGTTGCAGACGGTGTTGGAGGGTCGGGCGGTGACGGTGGTGAGCAACGTGGTGGAGGGGATGGGGAATGGGGATCTTGGGGTGTACGGGTTGAATTTGGAGGCAGGGACGATGGTGAAGGTGAAGGGAGGGGAGGTGCGAGGGGTGAATGGGGCTGGGGTGCGGTTGGCGACACATGATGTGAACTGGGGGGATGCGGATGTGCGGATGGTGGTGGAGGGGTTGGGGGTGCGGGATGTGGTAGGGGGGAATGGTTTGGAGGTGTTGACCTCGCCGGTGGATCCGACGAAGACAGCGCTGCTGAATGTGCAGGGGGGTGTGGTGGTCAGCAATGCTGCCGTCGGCGTATTGATTAGCGGTGAAGGGGCCGAAGTGGACTTTGGACTTGTGGATGCAGCCAACCTTCAGAATGTAAACGATTATATCGATTTGGTAAGCAACGGCTCCACAGTGCCCACGGCGGACGTTGTTGCTATTGGAGTTCGCTTTGACGGGGTTTTGGGCTCTGCAATGACGCCGGTCCAGTTGTTCAATACGGAAGACAATGTGCTTCACAAAGTGGATGACATCAATCGCGGATTGGTCATCTGGAAAGATTTGCACACGTTTGTGACCCCTGCTGTGGGCGACATACAAAACGGTGTGGACGCCGCTCCATCCGAACAAAATCTGAACATTGCCGGCGGCACTTATTCGGGAGATGTAGTGGTAAATGATATACTGGAAGTTTATATAGGCACTGATGCAGCCACGGCCCAGGTCACACAAAATGGGAATTTTGCATTAACAAGCTCAGCTACCTGGGTGATTGAAATCAATGGCACCACGCCTGGGACAGATTTTGACCAGCTTGTAGTGAATGGTACGGTGGATTTGGGCAATGCAGATTTGGATGCCACGGTCACGGTACCGATTGCTCCAGGCACGGAATTGATCATTATTGACAACGATGGTGTGGATGCGGTGACGGGAACGTTTAACGGTTTGCCCAACAACACGCTTATTACGATTGACGGCCAGGACTTTAGGGTTCGCTACAACGGCGGGGATGGAAATGATGTGGTGTTGCGGCGGGTGTCGCTGAATACAGCTCCTACGCTTATTGATAAAGTTGTTGCATTGAACTCGCAAGCTGAGGACAGCCCTGCGCCTGTCGGCGCTGTGGGCACATTGGTCAGCTCGCTGGTGTCTTTTGTTGGCTCGGGTGGCATCGAGAATGTGACCGACCCGGACGTCGGAGCAGTGACCGGCATCGCCGTGATAGGCGCCGATACCACTTACGGTTCCTGGTTCTTCACCGTGGATGGCGGAGTTACGTGGAATGCCTTGGGAGCAGTGAGCGGCACCTCGGCCCGCTTGTTGGCGGCGGATGCCTTGACGCGCATCTATTTCGTGGGCAATCCCGATTGGAATGGCACGATTCCGTCGGCGTTGACTTTCCGTGCATGGGATCAGACCTTTGGGGTCAATGGACAAGGCGGAGTGGATACCTCTTACAATGGTTTGGATTCAGCGTTTTCGACAGCCACTGATGTTGCTTCGTTAACGGTGTGGGAGGTGAATGATGCGCCAGTGCCGGTAGCTGATACCGCAGGGCCGGTGTTGGAGGATACACCCTTGATATTCCCGGCCGCGCCATTGACTGCAAATGACGCTGCCGGGCCGCCGACGGCGACGGATGAAACGGGGCAAAGCCTGAGTGTAATTGGGGTGTTGCCTGCCACATTGTATGGTGGTGTAGCTTCATATGGTGGTGGCAACATTACTTACACACCGCCTCTGCATTTTAACGGGACTGACGTTCTTTACTATCAGGTGCAAGACAATGGGACGAGTAATGGCGGACTGGATCCAAAGACTTCCGTGGGCATGGTGATGATCACGGTGACGCCTGATCCGGTGGATGATCTGCGTCCATATTTCTTCTACAGTGCCAACAATTTCCCGGCTGGTTTGGGACCGCACAGCATTGCCGTGGCGGATTATGATGGGGACTTCATCCTTGATTTGGCAGTGGCCAATTACAAGACCAATACGGTGTCCATTTTGCAAGGGAATGGCGCAGGGCAATTTGGCTTGTTGAGCGTGGCCAATGTAGGGACCAATCCGGCGGCTGTTGTGACTGCCGACTTCAATAGTGATACCATCCCGGATTTGGCGGTGGCCAATGACACATCGAACAGCGTGACTGTTTTGTTGAACTTGGGCGGTGCCAATTTCACCGCCACACATTATGCCGTTGGATCAAATGCTTTCCATCTGGCCACTGGATTGTTTAATGGGGATGTCTCGCCGGATATTGCCGTGGTCAGTTATTTGGAGAACAAAGTCCAGATCCTCTTGAATAATGGAGATGGCACTTTTGCTTCACCGGTGGATGTTGCAGTGCAGGGGGGACCGGTATTTGTGGCGGCAGGATTGATCAATGGGGATGCCTTGGTGGATTTGGCAGTGGCGAATTATCTGAGCAATTCGGTCACTGTGTTGACGGGCGATGGCCTCGGTGGTTTCACCACCAGCACGAATATTACCGTGGGGGCCAATCCAACATCGCTGACGTTGGTGGATATTGACAACGACGGTGATTTGGATTTGGTGGTGGCCAATGAGGGTGATGATTCGGTTCGGACGCTCTTTAATAACGGCTCCGGACAATTTATCACCGGTGCCAATTACTACGTGGGCGACAAGCCTTCGGCTGTGTTGGTGGAGGACTTGAATGCCGATGGCAAACGGGATGCTGTGGTGGCAAATGCTGGAGACGATTCCGTTTGGGTGCTGGTGGGCAATGGATTGGGAGCGTTCACCAATTATCATGTAGAGGTGGCCACGACCTTTGCTGTGGGGGATGAACCGGTGGCGTTAGCCTTCGGTTTGTTCAACAACGACATTGATTTGGATGTTGCAGTGGCCAATTTTGGCAGCGACAACGTAAGCATCCTTTTGAATTCAACCCGGTTGCAGGCGTTCCCGCAAACGGTGGTTGTGCCTGAAGATCACCCTGGATTCCCCATTACTCTGACGGGCTGGGGCAATCCGATTTCTTACGTCATCGTCGTGCCACCTGCCAACGGTACGGTGGGCGGTGGGCCGTTGCCCAACCTGACCTATGCACCCAACCCTGCTTACAGCGGGCCGGACCAAATTGGCTTTGTGGTCACCGATGGCTATGGTCACACTTCTGCGGTGGCGTATGTGAACATTACTGTGGCGGATGTAAACGATCCGCCTACATTCGACATCAGCACCAATTTGATTGTGGTTCCTGAGGATTCACCGCTTCTGACATTCTACGGATTTGCCTACAACATTTCGGTGGGGCCCCCGAATGAAGCCGGGCAGATCTACCGCTTTATTACGAGCAACGATAATAGTGGACTGTTCATCAGCCAACCTACGGTTCGTTCCAGTGGAAATCTGGATTTCCGGCCTGTACCTAATGCTTTTGGCACGGCTTTGGTGACGGTGTGGATGCAGGACAACGGCGGAACCAACAACGGTGGGTACGACATTTCGGCGCCCAAGCAATTTGTAATTCAGGTCACCAATGTAAATGATGCGCCGGTGGTGTATCCTGCATCGGTAGTAAGCAAACGAGTGCCTGAAGATACGATTGCGGTGTTCACGTTGGGCTTGTTTGATTTGGAGTCGCCTGCGAATACACTAACCTTGAGCGTCACCTCCACCAACCATGCCTTGCTGCCGCCGACGCCGCCGTATGTGACCTACACGTTTGATCATACGGGTACGAACATGCTGATTTCGTGTCTGCCGGTGACCAACATTCATGGGAAGACGGTTTTGACGTTTACGATAAGTGACGGTACCAACACCACCTCCCGCACGACGACGTTGCAGGTGGATCCGGTGAATGATCCGCCCAGCTTTACGATTATCAGCAACGTCATCAATTGGACCGGCACGGCGGGTACTTTCACCAGCACCAATTTCATTACTTCGTGGAGTGTTGGACCGCCTAATGAAAGCACGCAGACGCCGTATTGGTGGATCGTCAATACCAACACGGCTTTGTTTACGTCGCAACCTTTTATCAACAACACGACGAAGGTGTTCTCATTCAAGCCCAAGACGGGTGTAACGGGCAGTGTGACCTTGGATTTGTACATGCGCGATAATGGCGGTGGTGCGGTGACCAATTATCAGTACGGTCCGCTCCAACTGACCATCAACATCACCCCGTAAAGGGAATGGGAAAAATTGGATTGTAAACCACCGGCAGGCGACTGCCGGTGGTTTTTTTATAACACTAAGAATGCGGAGAACTTTTCCGAGATGATTTCCTCCAATCGGTCTCCGTTTTTGCGTTGGTAGAGAAGGGCTGCACCCAGCGCGTGAGCCAAGTCCAAGCCGCGGCTGGGCCCCAATACACTGATGGCCGTGGCCAGGGCGTCGGCGAGCATTCCACTTTGTGCGATTACTGTCACCTGGCTTTGGTCGGTAAGCCCCAGTCCTGTGAAGGGATTGACGATATGAGAATAGCGCCGGCCATCGAGTACCACGGATTGAAAGGCATCACCTGAAGTGGCTACGGCCCGGCGGTGGAGCAGAAGCACTTTCGGTTTTGTTTGGGCGGGGGCATCTGGATGACGTCCGATTTCAACCTTCCAGCCTGTTTGTTCGGGAGGTGGGTCTGAAACGGCGGTGTCGCCACTTGCGGCCACAAGAGCGCGGGAGATGCCGCAACGGCGAAAAATTTTTAATGCTTCGTCTGCGGCGTAACCTTTGGCCAGTCCCCCAAGGTCGAGCTTCATTTTCGGGACCAACAAGGTGGCGGAACGTGTGTCTGGGTTTAGAATTAAATTTTTGTATCCAACGGCCTTGCGTGCCTCTGCGAGTTTTTCGGGTTCGGGAAGGCGGTGAATACGGCGGGCACGACGCCAAAGGCTGATATAGGGGCCGGCGGTAATGTCGAAGGCGCCCTGGCTCAGCCGGGCCATGCGCTGGGCGGCTTGGAGGACATTCCAGAGGTCAGGGCTTACTTTCACAGCTTTACCGGTGCCGGCGGTGCGGTTTAAGTGGCTCAGCTCGCTGTCGGTTTCATAGTCGCTTAAGATGGCGTTGAGTTGAGTGATGCGTTCCATCACGAGTTTGGCAGCGGCTTGACCGTGGGATTCGCTTTGGGCGTAAGCAATTAGACGGAAGGGGACCCCCATTTGCGGTTGCTCATATTCAAAGCGGTGGAGTGCGATTGGAGCCGGGCGAGTGGAGCAACTGGTTACAAGGAAGGGGACGCCGGCTGTTAGTGATAGGCTTTGTGCTAGGAAACGGCGGCGAGGGATGAGGTTATCCGGGTTCATTCCATTTCCAGCAAAGGTTGAATTTCCTGCGGTGTGGCGGTGCCTGTGACTCCCAGCTTGTGAATGACGACAGATGCAGCCGCGGCTGCTAGTTCAAGGGCTTCCTCCAAAGTGGCGCCAGCCGCCAGGGCGCATAATAGATTGGCGGAAACGGCGTCGCCGGCTCCGACAATATCGAGGGGACCCCGCACCGGAAGAGCGGGCTGGTGTTTGACAACGCCGTCAGGGGTGGCGCCGAGCAAACCATCTTCCGCCAATGTGACGAACAAGGGTTGACCAGTTTCCTTGGAAAAGGCCGAGGCCATTTGCATGCATTCTGTGAGTGAAGTGGTTTCGGGCGCGCCGGCGAGTTTCAGGAATTCACGGCGATTCATTTTGAAAGTTACCGGCGGGTATCCACGCAGTCCAAGGCGACTGTCGGCGAGAATGGGCAACTGCGGTTTTTGTTGATGGAGTTGCGCGACGGTTTTCAGGATGGCGGGGCCGATGACGCCGGTTTCAGGGATTTCCGTTTGCTCCAAAAGCATGATGCCGTCCACGCGGCTGCCCAACTCGTAAAGAGAAGCGGAGAGTTTTTTTTGCAGTTCCGGAGGGGTTGCCGTCCAGTTTTTACTGTCGAGCCTGTTTAACTCACGTGGTGGTTTGCCCGGTTCCATGATTAGAGGTTTGCAATACGTGAATGTGCGGCGGGTGGAGGTTTCGAGTAAATAATCCAGATGGACGCCGGGCCTGCTTGCCAGAGCGCGGCGCAGTTCGTAACCTTCGCCGTCCGCACCATGAAAGCCAACTGGGAAAACGGTGGCTCCCAAGGCGCAGAGATTGTTCAAGACGGTTCCTGCGCCGCCGGGCTCGGCGCGGACTTTGACGACGTTATGGACAGGGAGGCCGGTTTCAAGGGATGTTTCCCGAAGCGTGGGATCAATTTCCAAGTATCGGTCGAGGCAGAAGTCACCCACGACAGCAAAGCGAAGTTGCCGATAGCGGGCGGTCAGTGATGCAAAGCGCTCAAGTTTCACAGGTGAACGGGGTGCATGATAAGCCTGTGAATGGGTGTTGCCAAGAAAAGCTGTGTTGGGTGTTTGAGATGTGGCAGGGAATTATTCGTCCGCGCCCATTTCTTGATTCAGTGTCCAGAGAAGATTGTGAAGGAACAGGACATTGTCACATTGAATATATTGCATGGCACCGCCCATGCGGGAGAAGCTTTTCATGAAACGGAGATAGTAAGCGGGGTGATCTTTGGGGGGCTCGCCAAGGGACCAGTCCCAACCGCCATTGTCCTGCAAATCTACGACAAAGATGCGATGGTCGCGAATGGTGGGGAGGCCCTCCTGAAGGCGGAGATTATTTACACAGCTCAGGCTTTTCTCGAAGATTTGCGGCGCCATGACTGAGGAGCCGACGGACAAGACAACTCCGCCACTCAGGTCGGCAACGGAGGCTGAGAAAATTTGGAAATCCACCTGGGCTGCGCGGCCGATGGCGGCTCCATTGAACATGGGATGGTTGGTGATGATGTCGTAGCCGATGCCCGGGTGGACGGTGGCCGGAATGCCCAGGCGGTAGGCCTGGCCAAAAATGGAATTGTGCTTCCAAGGGTGGCGGACGGTATGCAACCCGTCACGCAAACGATGTTGGCGCATGGCTTGGAGGAGGTCTGCGCGCGCCGGGGTTGAGGGATGTTCCGGTTCGCGGGATATGCTGTCGGTCAGTTCCGATGCGGGGGGCAACTTGACGCCGTCATCTTGAATCATGCGGCCAACTGAAGCGCCAAATCCCAATCCATCCAATCCACCTGCCAGGAGTGCGAGATGCAAATAGCGTCCGGTTTCATCCCAAGCGCCGAAGCAACCTGTGGCGACGTTTGCGGCGACGTTTTCTGTTGAATAGCCGTGGCTGGCAAATTCCCAGTCATGGATGACAGAGGCGCCGTTGAAAGCGAGATGGGTGATCCAGCGTTGATACATCAAATTAATCAAGAGGAGTGCACCGCCATTTTTCACCAAGTGGGCTCCGCTCATAAAAACAACGGCGGCGCGGCGCTGGCGGGCGGCGATGATGCTTTGTGCGCAGCGTTCCACAGCTTGACGGACGGCGGGTGTGCAGGGCGGTGGTGGCGAGTCCGGATTGACCAGCACATCGCTCAAACGCGCCATGCTATTGCGCAAAGACAGCGGGTAGACCCGCAGTTTCAGCCAGTCCAACTTTTTGTGCACCATAAATTGGACTTAAAAATATCGTTTTCCAAATAAGATTTCCAGCAACAAATCCGGTTCACGGAAATCGGGGATAACTACATCGGCGCCCACGGAAAGGAGCCGCTGGCGTTTCCATTCATCTACGTGACCGGAGCCGTTGTGGGCTTCATCGCTGGCCACTGCGACAGCCAGGCCGCCGACTTCATGGGTGTTTTGGATTTCCACGTATCCATCGCCAAAGGCCATGAGGAGGCTGCCGTTGATATGGTTTTCGGATAGAATCCTTTCGATCACCATTTTTTTGGAGAAATTCTGATAGGCATCCAGGGCGCCGTAGATGCGGCCTTCGAAGAAGCTGTCAATCTTGAGCAGTCGGGCTTCGCGCCAGACAAAAGGTTCGTCTGTTCCACTGGCCAGATAGAGTTGGAGGCCGCGGGCGTGCAGACGTTCGAGCCACGCTCGGGCGCCGTACACAAGCCAGTCATCGGGATTCAGGCGGCCTGAGGCGAGTCCTTCGACGCGGTACTGGATGCGATGCTCCAAACGCCTGAGGTACTCATGTTTGTACCACAGAGGGTCACGGGGTTGACCGCCGCGCTCGCGGACGCGGTCGGCAAACTGAATCATTTGGTAGATGGTTTGTTTGCCATTGAGGCGCATGATGTCGTCGAGCAGCAGTTGTCGCAGGGCTTGTTCATCATCGTCGGGATGACGCGGCAACATTTCCAAAAACATTGGGAGCATGACCTCCGGCCAGCCTTCGCGAATTAATGACAGGGTGCCGTCAAAATCGAACAAGACATGGCGGACGTCCGGGCGTGGTGCAAAGCCATCCCGAAGCTCCACATGAGGCGCCGGTCCTGGATGAGTGGGCGGAAGGGAGTTCACGCGGGGACAAACGAAACGATGACGTAATTTTTTTTGCCCTTGCGCAGGAGGAGGTACCGCCCGAAAAGCAGGTCTGCGGGATTCAGGGTGCGTTGCAAATCGGCGGTGCGGACATTGTTCAAATAAATGCCGCCACTTTCAATGTCTTTGCGGGCCTGGCTTTTTGAGCTGCTCAGGCCGGCGGTGATGACGGCTTCCACAAGGGGCCAGCCTCCGCCTTCCAAAACTTGACGCGACACTTCGCGAGTGGGGGCCTCGCCCAGGATTTCTTGGAATGTTTTTGCTGAGACGCCGTCCAGGTCGCCACCAAAGAGGACTTCGCTTGCACGGACAGCTTCCTGGGCTGCGGTGGTTCCGTGAACCATTTCCGTCATGGCCCAGGCCAGGGCACGATGGGCTTCGCGTGCGCCGGGATTGGCGAGATGTTTTTGTTCGAGAGCTTGAATCTCGTCCGGCGAGAGGAAGGTGAAATACTTGAGGTAGCGGATGACGTCGCGGTCATCGGTGCGAATCCAAAATTGATAAAAGCGATAGACGCTGGTTTTGCGAGGGTCGAGATAAACGGCACCGCTTAAGGACTTTCCAAATTTCGAGCCGTCGGCATTGGTGATGAGGGGAAGGGTGAGGCCGAAGAGGGTGACGCCGAGTTTTTTTCGGGCCAAATCAATGCCTGCAGTGATGTTGCCCCATTGGTCGCTGCCACCGATTTGCAATTCGCAGCCCAGTTCCTTGCGCAGGTGATAAAAATCGTAGGCTTGGAGCAACATGTAACTGAATTCGGTGTAGCTGATGCCTGCATCGCGGTCTTCCATGCGTGCGCGCACGCTTTCCTTCGAAATCATGACATTGACGGAGAAGTGCTTGCCGACATCTCTGAGAAAATCGAGGAAAGTGATGGGGGCCATCCAATCGGCGTTGTCCACCAGGCGTGCTGGGTTGGAGGCGACGGTGAAGTCCAGAAGGCGTTTGAGTTGTTCTTTAATGCATGCGATGTTGTGGGCGATGGTTTCGCGGGAGAGCAGTTGGCGCTCCTGGGTTTTGCCGCTGGGGTCGCCGATGCAACCGGTGGCACCGCCGGCCAGGGCGATGGGGTGGTGGCCCGCCAGTTGGAAACGACGGAGTGCCAGGAGAGGGACGAGGTTTCCGACGTGAAGGCTGTCAGCCGTGGGGTCGAAGCCGCAGTAAAGGGTCACCGGTCCTGTGGCCAGACGTTTGGACAGGCCATCGAGGTCGGTGCAGTCGGCCATTAATCCTCGCCACTGCAAATCATCCAAAATATTCATGGGGCAGGATTGTGCGGACAAAAAGGGCGGCCCTGCAATCGAAAACGGAGGATTGCTGGAGGCCGGGACTACACTGACAGAAGATTTGATGACTTATGAGTTGGCAACGTTTTGGGTGGCGCTGAGGACACGCCGAACGTGGTTGGCCAGGTCTCGCACGGAATAAGGCTTGGGGATGAATTCCGAGATGCCGAGGGCACAGAGTTGGTGGGTAAGTTTTTCTTCTCCGTAACCTGTGCAGACGAGAATGGGCAGTTTGGGGAGCATGGCTTTGATGGCCTGCACCAAGGCCAGTCCGTCCATTTTTGGCATGATCAAGTCTGTAATCAGCAGGTGGATGGTGTCGGGACATTCGCGAATGAGATCCAAGGCTTCACTGCCGTCTTGGGCGGTCAACACCCGGTAACCTGAGCGGGAAAGAAAAGCGGAGGCCAGGTCACGCACATTGGCTTCATCGTCCACGAAGATCACCAATTCTCCATTGCCCGGAGGCGGCAGGGGCGGGGGAGCCGGAGCCGGGGTGTCAGATTGCTGGGCTGCCGGCAAGTACACATCGAAGCGGGTGCCTTTACCGGCTTCGCTGTGGACGGTGATAAAGCCCTGGTGATTGCGGACAATTCCCAAAACGGTGGAAAGGCCGAGTCCTGTGCCTTTGCCCTGTTCTTTGGTGGTGAAGAAGGGATCGAAGATGCGGCCGATGATTTCGGGTGGGATACCGGTGCCGGTATCTTCGACTGTCCAGCGGACGTAGGGGCCAGGGCGAGCTTCCGGGTTGGCGAAGAGTTGTTCGGTGGTCAGCTCGACGTTTGCAGCAGAAAGTGTGAGCTGGCCGCCGTGCGGCATGGCATCGCGGGCGTTGACACAAAGATTGATGAGGACTTGATGAAGTTGGGTGGGGTTGCCGTTGACCAGGTGGAGGTCTCTGGGTGTACTGACTTTGGTGACGATGGATTTGGGGAAGGTTTCGCGAAGGATGTTTTCGACTTCCTTGAAGAGGTGGCGGGTTTGGACGGCCAGTTTTTCACCTTGGATGCCGCGTGTGAAAGTGAGGATTTGGTTGACGATACCGGCGCCGCGGCGTGCGCTGGCTTCCATGATTTCCAGGAGGTTGCGGGTTTCGCCCTCCGGGAGGGTGTCGCGGAGGATGCTGGTGCCCATTAGGATGGGAGAAAGGATGTTGTTAAGGTCATGGGCAATGCCGCTGGCCAACTGGCCTATGCCATCGAGGCGTTGGGCGCGGAGGAACTGGGCTTCGAGCTGTTTCTTTTCCGTGATATCGGTCTCAATCACCAGGATGGCCTTGGGCTGGCCGGAAGCGTCTTGGACGAGGGACCAACGGCTGGCGACCACGACTTCGCGGCGGTCTTTGGTCAAGTGCCGCATTTCGCCGTTCCATTGACCATGCCGCCAGAGGTCTTCGAGTCGTTGGTGGAATTCATCCGAGTGAGAGGCGAAGAGCTCGCTTGCGGAGCGGCCTATTGCCTCTTGGGCGGTCCAACCGTAGAGGCGTTCGGCTCCTTTGTTCCAGAATTGGATGCGGCCTTGAAGGTCGCGGACGAGGATGGCTTCGTGGGCCATGTCGAGCAATTCGGCTTGCGAGCGGATGCGTTCCTCGGCGCGTTTTTGTTCGGTGACATCCCACTGCAGGCCCTGAATGCCGATGACATCCCCATGCGCGTCGCAAACGGGAGTTTTGATGCAATGGTAAAATTTTCGTTGTCCTTCGGCGACGGTGATTTCTTCAGTGACTTCGATGGTGGTTTGGCGGTTGATGACCAGCCGGTCTTCAGCGGCTTTGCGGCCGGCATCGGCAGGAGAATAGAGGTCGGCATCGGTTTTGCCGATGACTTCTTCCAGGGAACGTCCGAGGTCATGACAAAAGCGCTGGTTGGCGAAAGTGAATCGCCCCTGAACGTCTTTGCGGTAGAGGTGAACGGGGAGGTGGTCCACCAGACTGTGGTACAGGGCGACAAAGTTGCGATGGCTTTCCTCGGCGGTTTTTCGGGCGGTGACATCGAGATGGCTGATGACAACATAAAGGTGTCCACCACTGTAAAAACCGCGGGCACACATCCAGAGCCAGAAAGAGGCGCGCGGGCCTTGCCATTGCAATTCGATGCGGCCTTCGGTGATTGGATTATCAAAAACTGCGGTGATTTGGCGTTGCCAGAGCAGGGCGGCGGGGCCAGTGGCCTTGTTTAAATAAGAGAAATAGTCGTCGGAGTCTCCGTTAATCGGGGAATTCCAACCCAATAAATTCAACAAGCGGTGCCAAGTGCGATTGGCGCGCGCCATTCGTCCATCCGGGTCGATGACCACCAAGGCGGTGTCCAGAACCTCAAGGGCATCCTCGCATAAGTTGCCGTGATCTCGTGACATCATTACACCGCTGGAATATGTGGAAGTGACACTCATAGGGTTCGGGGTAAATTGTGTTTGGAAATGGCCGGGGATCTGCTCTGTTGTTGTGACAGGCTCCTGGCCAGTTTTTCCAAGTTAAAAGGTTTTTGCAGACATTTTATGCCGGGCATCTGCTGGAGCTGTTTCTGTAAAGCGGGAGTCAACTCACCGGTGACGAGAATCCCTTGAAGCCCGGGCCAATCAAGCAGTGCTTGTTCAAGTAATTCGAGGCCGGTGGAATCACCCAACAGGTGGTCGGCAATTAACACGTCGAAAGGTTCCTTTTTCAACCAAGAGAGGGCTTCCTTGGCGGAGGCTGCTGTACGGGTGTGGCAGCCTGCTGCTTCAAAAACCGTGCCGGCGGCTTCTAGAAGGTCGGCGGAGTCTTCCACGATGAGGACGCGGAGGGGTGAAGACGACGAAGTGCCGGACAAGTGAAAAGCTGGGATGGATTCCGGCTTGGATGCCAACGGCAGGTAAATGTGGAAGGCAGTTCCTTGACCGGGTTGGCTTTCGACTTCGATGAAACCACCGGCTTGATTGACGATGTTTTGGACGATGGCCAATCCCAAACCGGTGCCTTTGCCGTATTTTTTGGTGGTGAAGAAAGGCTCAAAGATATGAGGCAAGTGCTCAGGGGCGATACCGGAGCCGGTGTCGCGAACGGTGCATCGCATCCAAGGGCCGGGCTGTGGGTTGGCGATGCGGCGGCATTGATTTTCGCTCAGGGTGATGGGCGTATTGCTCAGGGTAAGGGTGCCGCCATCGGGCATGGCATCCATGGCGTTGACGCAGAGGTTGAGCAGCAGTTGGTGGGCGCGCGAGCGCTCCATACGGACGGGCATTTCACAGGCCGCCGGTTGGAGGCGGCACTGGAGGTGGCGACGGCTGGCGTGGTGAAACATTTGAGCGGCCTCCTGGAGGATGAGATTGAAGTCCACCACCATGTCCGGGGCTGCGGGCGGGCGGCTGAAGGCCAACAGAGGTTGAATCATTTCGGCGGCTTGATTTATGGCGGCCTCCATCCGTGAGAGTGGTTGTTTGAAGGCATCCGATGCCTCGGTGTGGAGGAGGGCCATCTCACTGTTCATGACCTGCAAGAGGTTGTTGAAGTCATGGGCTACGCCAGCCGCCAAGGCGCCGATAATCTCAATCTTTTGGGCTTGGGCGAGTTGTTCCTGCAGTTGATGAAGGTTGGTTTGGTCGGAGACGATGTAGAGCAAACCTTCGCGCTGCTCGTTCATCAGCCAGGGGCTGATGCGGACATGCCAATGGCGGTTATCAGGACCGGAACAGCGAAATTCGCGTGAAGTGCCCGAGTTAAGAACCTCTTGAAAGGAGCGTCGCAAGTCGGATTGGCGGACGGGGTCGGTGACAAATTCCAACAGCAGATCACCGACGCGCGGGGGGCGCTCCCAGCGAAGACCGCCATGTTCGGAAGGGAAGCGTTTCCAGCCGTCATTGAAATGCAGGAGTCGAAACTGGCGGTCAGTGGCATAGAGGGCGGCATCGAGGCTGTTGACGATGCTGCGTACGAAGGCGGATTCGCGCTGGAGTTCCTGCTGGGTACGGCGCATCTGGGTGATGTCACGTTCAAAACTTACACAGCCGAGAAAACTTCCCTTGCGGTCAAAGATGGGAGCCATGCTGACGCTGGCCAGGTAGGTGCTTCCGTCGCTGCGCACGTTGACGAATTCACCCTGCCACTCTTTACCCGAGCGGACGCGTTGCTGACATTCGTTCCAAAGTTCTTCCTGACCTGCGGCACGCAAGAAGGTTGCGGGGCGTCCGAGAGTTTCTTCAATGCTGTAGCCGGTGTCCCGGAGGAAAGAGGGGTTGACGAAGACCAGGCGGAATTCGACATCTGTCAGAAAGACGACATCCGGCGTGGCATCCATTGCGGTGACCAGACGTTGGACATGGCTTTCCATGCGCCAGCGGCGTGTGGCATCCCGGATGGTCACCAACGAAAAACCTTGGCCGAGTGGGGTGATTTGGAGGTCTGCGAGGAGACTGATTTGGCCTTCGACCATGAGCGCCACTGCGGGGAGGGTGACCTGGCTGCCGACGTGTTGTTGTAACAGAGCTGCGACCCGCGCCGCGGCGGTGGAGGTCAACATTTGATAAAGGTTGGGCAGGGAATCTTCCCGGCCGCTGAGGCCTAGGAGGCGAATGGCGGTACGGTTGGCCTCCCGGATGGTCCCGTCGCTTGCATATACGAGTTGGGCATCCTCGGACTCATTGAACAAACAGCGCCACCACCGTTCATAGGGCAGTGTGGAGTCGGTTCGTGTCATGGTGGGAGCAGGTTTCATAAGGCCCTAACAATAGACCAAAAGTGTTTGATGAATGGGACTGACCCGGTGGTGGTTTTTGAGTTTGTCAATGGCCAGGTCAGTCAGGCGCTGGCCTTCGGGGATGAGGAGCAGGCCGTTGGCTGTGTAGATGCCGCGGGCCACCACCATGCCGGGACGCAGTTCGGAGAGGAGGACTTCGCGTTCTTTTCGCGGTACGGTGGCTTTGGGGAGGCTGCGCAGGAAGACGCGGACGGCTTCGGGGTCGTATTGTGTGCCGCTTCCACGTTTGATGGCGTCCACTGCTTCAAGGTCGCCATGAATGGACTCGGCAAAGCCCACGGCCACGGCGAGCAAACGCGCAAGCCAAGGCATGGCTTCACCGCTCAGGCCATCGGGGTAACCCTGGCCGTCGTAACGTTCGTGGTGGGCGCGAATCAAAAGGCCAACGTCTTGGAGGCTGTGAACGAAACTAGCGAGTTCCTGCCCGAGGATGGGGTGTTGATGGATGAGGGCGCGTTCCTCGGGGGTGAGGTTTTCCGGTGTTTCCTGCCATCGCTTGATGATGCGGCGGGGCACGCCGACGAGGCCGATGTCATGCAACCATGCGGCGACTTCAAGGGTTTGTTTTTGTTCCGGAGGCAGTTGCAAATTGACGGCCATGGCTGTGCAAACCTGGTAGGCCCGGCGGGCCTGGCTGCCGAGAGCGGGGTAAAAGGTCTGCATGGTGTGCAGACAGAGTTCAATCATCCGCTGGAGGTTTTGTTCGAGGGCGCGGTTTTGCTCCTCGACCGTGCGGACTTTATCGGCCAGGGATTGATTGAGTTGCCGCAGTTGTTCGTTCATGGCCAGGGTGGTGGCCTGGAGGACGGCATTGCGGCAGATAAGTTCGTAGCGTTGGACGGCGTTTTTGACAGTGGCGAGGAGTTCCTCGCGCAACCAGGGTTTGACGATGAAACGATAGATTTCGCCTTTGTTAATGGCGTCAATCACCGTGTTCAAGTCCAAGACGGCGGTGATAAGGATGCGGGTGGCGTCGGGCTGGATTTTTTTGACTTCGGAGAGCATTTCCAGGCCGGTGAGGCCGGGCATTTGCTGGTCGGTGATGATGACGGAGAAGGAGGTGGTTTTTAGTATGTCCAGCGCCACCATGGCGTTGTTGGCGGTGACGACCTCGTAGCCTTCGCGTCGAAGTGTTTCCTGCAGGGCGAGCAACACGATTTCTTCATCGTCCACCACCAACAAGCGGTGGAGGGCGGGGTCCGGTGTGCGTGAAGCGATCTCGTTCATGCGCATCCCTCCGGTTTGGGTTGAAGGAGATTGTGAAGTTGATTCAGGACGCTGGCGGAGCGCAGGTCTTCGGTGACGACAAGGTCGGCGCGGTTGAGGAAGGCAGTGTCCATTTCATCGAGGTTTCTGCCCACCACTTGGAGGATGGTGCGTTCGTGCTGGCGATTGGAGCGCATCCAATTTAGCAATTCGCCGACCCAGCCGGATTCTTGTCCGCTCAGCATGAGTACTCCAGAGAAGCGTGCCACCACCGAGGTCAACATTTCGCGGGCTTGGTCGGCGGACTCGGCGGTGACGACGGAATAGCCGTTTTGTCTTAGCAACTCGGCGGCTGCACGGGCTTGTTGGGGCAAATCCCCCACGACCAGCAGCCGCAGAGGAGCAACGTGGGCCTTTTGGCGTTCGGCTTCGGTGAAATCCGCTTCGGGCAACCATATTCGGAAGGTGGTACCGGTGCCCTCGGTGGATTCCACCGAAATGGCGCCGTGATGGCGCTCGACAAAAAGACGGGCGTTATAGAGGCCGAGGCCGGAGCCTTTGTTGGCGGATTTGGTGGAGAAGAAGGGGTCGAAAATTAGAGGCAAAACAGATGGTTTGATGCCGCAGCCGGTGTCGCTGACGCTTAAACAGACACAGGGACCGGACGGGATGGTGCCCACGACGACGCGTTGTTGGGGCATGGATTGGTGGCGGCAAGTTTCCAGTGTAAGGGTGCCGCCATTGGGCATGGCTTCGGAGGCGTTCAAGGCAAGGTTGACCACCACTTGGCGAAACTCGACGGGGTCCACATAAATGGGGAGCTGGCCTTGGGCCCATTGGGATTTGACTTGGATGCGGCGGGAGACCACCTTGGCGAGGAGGTCTTGGAGGTCAATCATCAAGGCGTTGAGGTCTTCGTAGCTGCGCTCGCCGATTTTGCCGTGTTGCAGGCGCATGATGCGCTGGACCAGTTGGGTTGCCTGCCGAGTGCTGTTTTGGATGATTTTGACGTACTCGCGGCTGGGATGCTGGTTTTCCTCCAATTGCACACCGAGTGTTTCGGTGAGGGAATGAATGCCGGCCATGAGGTTGCTGAAGTCATGGGCCAGGCCCATCATCAAGACGCTCAAGGCTTCTTTCCAGGAGGCAGTTGTGAGGCGGTTTTCGGCAATGGTTTGGCGGGTGATGTCCAACCAGATGCCTTCGTAGCCAAGGACCAGTCCTTTTTCTGTCAAAATAGGCTGGCGATGCTCCATGATGTAGAAGACGCGGCCGTTTTTTTGGTTGCGCAGGCGGAAGGTGGTGGTGACTGGTTGACCGGAGGCCGCAGCATGACGGATTTGTTGTCGCAACTCCTCGATGTCGGCTTCGTGGATGACCTGCCAAAAAGCGCCTGATTGAACTTTCCATTCTTCATCCGAAATACCGGTTAGGACCGACATTTGGGGGCTGACGAAGGAGAAGGTGAAATCGGCACGTTGGTTGAAAATGATGCCCGGCCAGTGGTGGATAAGGCGGTGGAGGCGGGCTTCGGCGCGTGCCATGCGGATAAACATTTGGCGGCGCCCTTCTTCGGAACGTAATTGTTCGTCCCAAGCTCCCTCGGCCAATTCGTTGAGAGGGGGCAGTGTGGAGTTCAGACGGACGTAAAGGAGTTGATCATGACGGGCGGATTCCAAGGTAAGCCAATGGGGCGGTGGAGTGCGTTTAAGGCACAAGGTCTGGTGGTCAAATGGCAGTCGGCGCTCTTCCCATTGTCGTAATGGTGCCTCCAAATCAGGGAAGATTTGGGTAAGGATTTGTCTCAGGGGTTGCCCGCATAAATCTTTTTCGCGGAGTCCCAACCAGTTGGCAAGGGATGGATTGATGGAGAGGATGACTCCATCGGCATTGAGCACAGCCATGCCTTGTTCCAGCCACCCGAGGGGCAAATCCAGACCCGCTTGCCGCGGCAATATGTTCAATTCTTTGGCGTCTGCATTCATCGAAAAGGCCTTCCTGACTTTTCGACGGCGACCATATCTCGGGCCGGAGTGGCGCAATCACAACGTTAACACGTCCGGCAACTACACGTCGCCACTGATGTATCGGCGGATTAGGCTGCCGTCTTTAGTCTAAATTTACATGGGCATCATGCCCCAAGGCACCGGAGGGTGCAAATGGTTAGTAACCCCAATAGGGTGAGCTGGGGATTAAGAAGGGGTGACGGGTGGTGATGAGTGGTTGTGGTTGCGGTCCAAGTGTGGCTTTTGGAAGAACCCTGGCATGAACTCAATGATTAATTAGGAGGCTGTCGGTCGCGTTGGTGAAATAAAGCTTCCCAACGTGGTAAATTATCATCCAAACCACATTCCCGCAGGTAGGCGACATCCAGTGGCGCGGTTAATTGAAGAGCTTCATGGGCATGGGTTGCGCCTACGATGGCTTGGGCGACGTGGAGACCGGTCAAGGCATTGAGTCCACGATTGGATGAATTCGAGGGACGGTATTGAAAGCCGATGGCTTCGGTGATTTGAACAGGCAATCCCCACAAACCCATGAGGTAGGCGCCGACTTCTGCGTGGGTGATGCCGAGAGTTTTCTGTTCAACTTCTGGCAATGGTTGACGCGAATGGGCGGCCTGAGTCAAAAGGTCGGCGTATGTTTCGCGAAGGGAGTTTGCCAAGACCAAGCAGCCGACGCCACGGAGCAAGCCTGCGGTGAATGCGGCTTCTTGTTCCGGGGTTTCTGCGGAGTCCACGGCCAACAAGTTGCGGGCCAGAGTGCCGACAACAAGGCTTTCGTAGTAAAGTTTGTGGGCGTCCAGACCTGGATAATCTTTAACGTCAAAGCAGGAGAAAACCTTCATGGAAAGGGCCAAGGCGCGTACTGTTCCCACTCCAAGCAATTGGACGGCCTCAGTGACATCGCGGACTTGGTGGGAAAAACCGAAGAAGGCGGAATTGACCAATTGGAGTAATCGGGCGGTCATGCCGGCGTCACGACAAACGAAAGAAGCGATTTGTTCGGGGGTCGAGTAAGGGGTTTGCAACTCATCCAAGACCCGGAAGAACAGTTCCGGCAAGGAGGGAAGGGAACGGATTTTGCCGGCCATTTCTTTGATCCAAGGTTCATGGATGTGTTCTTGGAGGTCAAAGATGCGTGCCAAGGTGGTTTGGAGAGTTTTGACGTTGCAGGGTTTGCTCAACCATTGGTGGACTGACCCAATGCTTTGGAGGACGCGCTCCTGCTCGGTATAACCCGTCAGAACAACTCGGGCTGTGGCGGGGTGGTGTTGTTGGATTTCTGCAAGCAACTGGGAACCGGTCATCTCCGGCATGCGCATGTCCGTAACTACAATGTCGAAAGGGCGCTCCTTCATCATTTCGAGCGCTTTGACGCCACTTTCGGCGACTTCGACCTCCCAATCGGGGGCAGCTCTGCGCAAGGCGGTTTGGTACACGTTCAGGACCATGCGCTCGTCATCCACCAACAGCACCCGTTTTTTATGAGTAGGATCCGACATAATTTTTATTGCCCGTTGCGGTGATGGGCTCAATCTGACAAATGGCCTATCCCGCCGCATATTTCATCGGAAAATTCATGGATAACTTAATTAACAGGCAGGAGTTATATCGTAAGACAACTTTTGGGATGGGGTTTTTGGCGAAATGGTGTCGAAATGTTTACAATTTGTGGATTTGGCAATAAAATTGCTGAATAGTTTGAAAACCGAAGTCGTCATTGGAGTAAATGGATTGCTTTTGGGAATAAGTTGTAAGTGGTTTTGTGGCAATAGTTTAAAAATATGAAAGTGTTTTTTAGACGGTGGGTGGGGTGGGCGTTTTTGTTGGTAATAATGCTCAATGCGTCGAATTTACGCGCAGGGAGCGGACTTTACTTTAATGGTTCGGACACTTACGTGAATTTTGGGGTGGCAGTGCCGCCATTGGGGTTGTCCAATTTCACGTTGGAGGTTTGGTTTCGGTGGGATGGAGGGGGGCAGCCAGCGAGCAGTGGATCAGGTGGGGTGATGGCCATTCCTTTAATTGCCAAAGGGCGTGGGGAATCGGATGGCAATAACCGGGACTGTAATTACTTTTTCGGTATTGAGCCGTCGCAACGGGTATTGGCTGCGGATTTTGAAAATTATTCCAATGGGGGAAACAATCCTGTCCTCGGCACAACGGCAATCACCACGGGGGTTTGGCATCATGCTGCTGTGACTTATGATGGTACTCAATGGGCCCTTTATTTGGATGGAAAACTTGAGCGAGCGCAGGCTGTGGGTCAATTGCCGCGCTACGACAGCATCCAAATGGTTTCATTGGGGTCTGCGCTGACGTCGCAGGGGGTGCCATCTGGATATTTTCAAGGGGTGTTGGACGAGGCACGGATATGGAGTTCTGCGCGTTCAGGGGAGGTGATTGCGAATGAAATGACAATCACCATTGCCAGTGCGCCTGGTTTGGTGGCGCGGTGGTCGTTGGATGAGGGGAACGGGTTGCAGGTGTTTGATTCATCGGGGAATAATGTCACCGGACAAATCCTTGGCAGTGCGTCGTGGGTGGAGGGGTATCCTTTTGTGGAGGGGGGGACGAGGTGGGTGGCCTATAACGACCATTACGTTGGCCCAACAACGCACGCGAATGCAACGGCATGGAATGTTTTCGACACTTTTAATGGAGCCCCCGGCTATCGGGGTAATTTGAGGGATATTGAAACGGGGGCGACGTTGCCGGTGGTGTTGACGATCACCAATTATAATGCGAATCCCGCGACGGCCGCCGGAGCACCATTACCGGGCACGCCTGCGTATGACACGTTCAACGGATTCGTGGATTTTGGGAGCGGGGATAATTATCATGCGATTTTGCTCGGGGTGAATTCGGTGGTGGCCCACGTGTTTACGGGGTTGAATCCTCAACGGCGGTACAACTTTCATGGCACGGTGGTGCGGGGGAATGCATCGTACACGACACGTTACAGTTTGTTTGAATTGAGCGGGGCATCATCTTACCAGGCGGCGCACACTTCGAATGCGTTGACTTCCGTTCATTTGCCGGGACAGGTTGCGGCCAACCAGGTGGCCATCAATACCGGTTTCAATACATCGGGGGACATGTGTGTGTGGCTGAATATTGATCCCGGTCCCGATGGGAGCATAACGATTTACTCGCGGAAATACACCGGTACTTTGCCGGGAGGCCAGCAGGCGGATACGGCCAACAGTTCATATGCATTGACGGCGGTGCGGTTGGAGGAGGTGGCGCCTGGTTTGACCGTGGCCATCACCAATCCGGTGGAAGGTGCCGTATTTGAGGCGCCGTTGCATTTGCGGGTGGATGCATCGGTATCGGGGCGCGCGACGAATTTGCTGTTTTTTGTTAACAATGTGCGTTTTGGGGCTGCATCGGCCAGACCGTATTCGCAGGTGTGGAGCAATGCGTTGACAGGGACGAATCAGTTATGGGTGGTGGCGTATGATGCACAGGGGCAAGCCTATACATCCGAAGTGGTGCGAGTGGTGGTGCGTCCGCAGCCAACCAATTCTGTGCCGCCGGCGATTGCGCAGGTATCACCGCCGCCGGGAGCAACATTAGGTGGGTTAAGCAATGTGATGGTGACTTTTGCGGAGCCGGTGATTGGGGTGGATGCCAATGACTTGTTTGCGAATCAGGTGCCTGCAGTATCGGTATCGGGTGGGCCTTCGGTGTACACATTTACTTTTCCTCCTTTGCCAGCCGGAACCATCACGATGGAGTGGGCCGTCAATCACGAGATACGGGATGTGGGTACACCCACTTATTATTTTACGAATACCGCTCCTTGGACGTACACGATTGTGGACATGACGCCACCGGTGATTGTGAGCCGGACACCGGCACATAATGGATATGCGACTAATTTAATTTCCGCCACGGTGGTTTTCAGTGAGGCCGTGACGGGTGTGGACGCGGCGGATTTACTGGTGAATGGAAAACCGTGTTTCCGGGTTACGGGTGGGGGAAATGCATACACGTTCTGGTTTGAAATGCCGCCTGTGATGCAATTGGTGAATTTTACATGGAGAACAAATCACGGAATCCAGGACCCGACGGGGAATGCATTAGCTGCGGAATCGGTGGGGGAGTCGTGGATGGTTGTTCATGTATTGCCCTTGACTTCTTTGGTTGCATCGAATGCGACATGGCGGTTTTTCCGTGGGTATAGTGAGGCGTCCAATCCAATGCAAGCGTGGCGGAGTGTTTCGTATGGTGACAGTGCATGGGAGACAGGAGCGGCGCCATTTTTCTACGAACTGAATCCCGGGTCGGCGACTGCGTATAGCGGGAATACGGAGATGTTGGACATGTATGGCCAATATACGTGTCTTTATATGCGCCATCGTTTTGTGATTCCGAATGTTCAGACGATTGCGATGGCATACATTCGGGGGCGAGCTGATGATGGATATGTTATGTATTTGAATGGGGTTGATGTTGGGCGGCACAACATGGGGACGGGGGATCTTCCTTACAATACTCGACCCGCAGGCGGGGCGGTGTCGGAACCTCCTACAAACAACATTTATTTTGTGAATACCAATTTACTGCAGAATGGGCAGAACGTCTTGGCGGTGCAGGCCTTTAATGACAACGTAACCAGCAGTGATTTTTTGATTGATGTGGAGATGGCCGCCTACGTGAACGACCCGGCAACGCAGCCACCAAGGATCGTTGCACTTGTTCCGAGCCCCGGGGAAGTGGATGTGTTGACGAATTTGGTGGTGCGTTTTTCGCGACCGGTGACCGGGGTGACGGCTGGAGATTTGCTGGTGAACGGGGTGCCGGCGTCAAGCGTGCAGGGCAGTGGTGACTTGTACGAATTTCGTTTTACCCCACCGCCGTTTGGGCAGGTTTTGGTGACTTGGAGGACAGACCATGCGATTCGGGACTTGGCCAGTCCCGCCAATCCCATGATCCCGGCGGCGGTGTACGAGTACAGCTTGGTGAATCCCAATTCACCGATTATTGCGGGACAGAATCCACCTGCGGGGGCTTTGGTGGATAATAGCCTGACGCAGATTGAAGTTTTGTTTAGCCGGCCGGTCACCGGAGTGGATGCCGGTGATTTGCTTGTGAATGGTGTTCCTGCGCAGACGGTGTCCGGCAGTGGTGACCGTTATTTATTCGGCTTTGTTTCACCGTCGTACGGTGCGGTAGATATTGGGTGGGCGCAGGACCATGGAATACGGTCTTCGGATAATCCTACGGATACGTTTGATGGACTGCGCGCAGGAAACCGGTGGAGCTATACGTTGCGGGACCGAATAGCGCCGGTGATTGCGGCGTTAAATCCACCTGCGGGGGCCACGGTGACCAATTTGACCCAGGTGACTGTACGATTCAGCGAAGCGGTTCAGGGGGTGGATGCGGCTGATTTGTTGGTGAATGGCGTGCCGGCGATTTCGGTGAGTGGAGGTGGCGATACTTATGTGTTTGGATTTGCCCTTCAGAATGGGACGTTACTGCAATTTACGTGGCGTAGCGCTCATGGCATTCGCGACCTGGCCGCCGAGCCGAATGATTTCAATGCGACGGGGGCTGGAGCGACATGGAATTATTATGCGTTGGATCAAGCGCCACCCGTGGTGGTGGCGGTAACACCGCCGATGGGGAGCATTGTTTGTGACCTTGGTAATGTGGAAATCACCTTTAATGAAGCTGTGCAGGGGGTCACTGCAGATGATTTGAGGTTGAACGGTGTGCCGGCGGTGGCAGTTCAAGGATCGGGAGCCGGGCCGTATCGGTTTTCATTCAATACACCCGCGGTGGGGCCGGCAACGGTGACATGGAATGTCACACATGGCATTACGGATATGGCCAATCCGCCGAATGCTTTTGCGGGGAATGGTTGGAGTTACAATTATCAACCGCAGGCGTCATTTATGGGGCAGGTGGTCATTAATGAAATCATGTACCATCCTGGTTCGGAAAATTCAGCGGAGGAATTCATCGAGATTCACAATACCACCGGCCAGGCGATTTCTTTGGCGGGGTGGCGGTTTACCCGGGGAGTGGATTTTGTGTTTACCAACCAGTGGTTGCCGCCGAATGGATTTTTAGTGGTGGCGGCCGATTTGGGGGCATTCCAGAGTAAATATCCAGGAGTGACAAATGTGGTAGGCAACTGGGTGGGACGTTTGAGCAATAACGGAGAGGAGGTTTTGTTGCGGGATGCATGTGGGAATGTGGTGGACAGCGTGACTTACAGTCCCGAAGGGGAGTGGGCCATTCGGCAACGTGGTCCCAACGATGGGGGTTATTATGGGTGGGAGTGGTTTGCTGCGCATGATGGGTGGAAGTTGAATACTTACAGCGGGCAGACGGAAGGGAACCGTTCTCTTGAGCTTGTGAATCCGCTGCTGCCACGTGATTTTGGGCAGAATTGGCGGGCGAGCCAACTGCAGAATGGGACGCCGGGGGCGCCGAATTCGGTGCGGCTTTCAAATACGGCTCCTGTGATTACGGGGGTGCGACATGATCCGCCGGTGCCCAAACCGACGGATTCAGTGGTGGTGCTTGCGCGAGTAGCCGACGAACAACCCCAGGGAGTACAGGTATTGGTGTATTACCGAGATCACAGCACCACGAGTCCGGGGGCATGGAATAGTGTGCCGATGTGGGATGATGGGCTGCATCGCGATGGGGCAGCAGGGGATGGATGGTATGCGGCGACGTTGCCGCCGCAAGCGAACGGAACCATCATAGAATATTATGTGGAGGCTACGGATTCGGGCAATCGTTCGCGGACATGGCCTGCGCCTGCAAGGCAGTTAAGCGGGAGCACGCCGGAATTTGCGCAGACGGCCAATGCCTTGTATCAAGTGGATGACAATCTTGCGCCGGCGGGTGCAGCTCAATCGGATCAACCATTTTTGCGGTTAATCATGACAGGGAGCGAGCGTCAGGAATTCGCGAATCTGAGCGCGAATGCCTATAACAGCGACGCGCAAATGAATGCCACGTTGATTACGCGGGATGAGGGAGGATGGGAAATCCGGCACAATGTGGGGGTGCGTATTCGTGGGGCAGGGTCGCGGAGCCGGCCGGTGAAGAATTGGAGGGTGAACATCCCTGCAGACAGGCGGTGGAAAGGGCTGACGGAGATCAATCTTAATGTGCAACACATTGATTTGCAGCTTATCGGGTCGGTGTTGTCCTCCTTGGTGGAATTGCCGGCGGCGCAGGGTTATCCGGTGCAGGTGCGATTGAACGGATCAAATTTGGCCCGCAGCGCGGCACCGGATGCATCGCGTGGGGACGGGTACGGAACGTATTTGCTGTTGACTCCATTGAATGGGGAATGGGCGGAGAATCTTTTGCCGCACAACAGCGGGGGTAATGTTTATCGTGGTTCGCGTTATCCGTGGACAGCGAATTTGGATTATCAGGGGACGAATTATCAAACGTATATTAATTTGGGTTATTCCAAGGCATCGAATGGGAGTGAAAATGATTGGACGGATCTTTTTGCGCTGACAGCGGCACTGAACAATCCGACCCCCGACCATGGTTTGTATGCCGCGGGAGTGCGCAGCAATGCGAATGTGGAGTTGTTCATGCGCTATTTTGCGCTATGCAATTTTGTCAACTACAACGAGAGTTCGATGTGTAATGGAGTGGGGGACGATTATGCGATGTACCGTGGGGTGGCGGATCCGCGATTCATGCTATTGCCACATGATTATGACACGATTCTTGGGTTGGGCGATGGCGATCGGATGCCTGATCCGGCGGTGAGCATTTGGCGGATGGTGGATTCACCGCGCTCTTCAGACCCTTCCATGCGAGCCAATTATTTACAGCGATTCATGCGGCATCCGGAGTTTGCGCGGATTTATTTGCGAGAGCAGCAGCGATTGTTGGACGGGGTGATGCGGCCGGAGGTTTTCAACACGATTGTGAAGCAGTGGTTGGGAGGCTGGGGGGATCCGGGGCGCATGGCGCAAATGACGAATTTTGTGGCGCAACGAAGGGCGTATGTACAGAGCCAGATACCGACAAACAACACGTTGAATATCAGTCTTGGGACGAGCCAGGGGTATTACTACACCACGACAGCCAACGTGACGTTCAATGGGCAGGCGAATGCGCTGAAAGTGGCTTCTGTGCGGGTCAATGACAGCGCAGCAACGTACACTACCTGGAATGGACAATGGACAAGTCAGGTGGCGTTGCAGCCGGGGATTAATCAGGTGTTGGTGCAATGGCTGGATGACAACGAGGGAGAAGTGGCGCGAACCAACGTCGTGGTATGGTATGACAATGGGACGGTGCGGAATGTTTCGGGGACGCTGGCCGGAAATACGTTGTGGAGTGCGGCCCAGGGGCCCTATCAAGTGACGTCGGATGTGACAGTGCCCAATGGGGTGACGCTAACCATACAGGCCGGCACTACTGTGTATTTCAGCGCGGGCGCCCGGCTCATTGTGAATGGCCGTCTCTTGGCCGAGGGGACGCCGACTCAGCGCATACGGTTTACCCGCCAGCCCGGTTCTTCGACGACATGGGGAGGGCTTACCATCAACGGGCAAGCAGGTTCGCCTGAAAGTCGGATTACGTATGCACATTTTGAATACAATGGCGCGGCGGCCATCAGTGCCAACGCGGCAACGGTGTTTTTGGATCATCTGACTTTTGGAACAACCAACCAGCGTTATCTCAATTTGGACAATGGATGCTCGTTTGTAGTGAGTTATTGCGTGTTTCCTGCGCCGTCGGCAGCTCTTGAACCGGTGCATGGAACAGGTGGGATTAAATCCGGAGGGCGTGGATTGTTTTATCGCAACTATTTTGGCGCGGTGACTGGGTACAATGATACGGTGGATTTTACGGGTGGGAATCGGCCGGGGCCGATTTTGGAATTTGTTGAAAACGTTTTCATGGGCAGCGGGGACGATTTGTTGGATTTGGATGGGACCGACGCACATGTGGAAGGGAACATCTTTTTGCATGTGCACCGCAACGGTTCACCGGACACCGCAAGTGCCATCAGTGGCGGTCGGGATGGTGCCAACACTTCTGAAATCACCATTGTCCGAAATATTTTCTATGATTGTGACCATGTGGCGTTGGCGAAGGAGGGGAATTATTACCGGATTCAGAATAACACGGTGGTGTTGAACACAAGGCAGGGTGGGGTGGATACAGCGTCGGCGGTGGTTTGTTTGGCGGATGAGGGGACGGCGGAGGGTGCAGGTGTTTATTTGCAGGACAACGTAATTGCGGATGCGGAAGGTTTGGTGCGCAATCAAACTGCGGCGGTGGTGATTTACACCAACAACTTGTTGCCGATGGCGTGGAGTGGGGCGGGAGGAGGAAATATTGTCGGGCCAGCCGGTTTGAGGCGTGTCCCCAATTTGGCGGAAACATACTTCAACTCATGGGAAGAAGCGCAGGTCATGTGGGAGTGGTTGATGCCGGCGACAGATTCTTTGGCACGTGGCAAGGGGGTGTTTGGAAGAGACTTGGGGGCAGGCGTTGCCGGGGGGCCGGTGGTGCAACCGGTAGCGACCGAAGTAAACACCCGTCAGCTTGTTTTGGGGGTGGCTGGGGCCGGAATGACGGGCTATCGGTATCGGTTAGATGGAGGAAGCTTTTCCACAAATGTTTTGCCCATTGAGCAGAGCATTGTGGTGAGCAATCTGGCGAATGGTGTTCACACGGTGGAGGTGCTTGCGCAAGACAGTGCGGGGATTTGGCGGAGTCAGCAGGTTGCCAGCGTGACGTTTGCGGTGAACCCGCAGGCGATGCCGGTTCAAATCAGCGAGGTGTTGGCAGCGAATCGTTCGGCATTTCCGTGGCATGGACAGACGCCGGATGTGATTGAGTTGCATAATGCGGGACCGGTAGCAGTGGATTTGGGTGGTTTGCGGTTGACGGATGACCCGGCGAATCCTGACAAGTTTACCTTCCCTGTGGGGACGAGCTTGGAGGCTGGTGGTTACTTGTTGGTGTTTGCAGATAGTGCATTCGGGACGCCCGGATTGCATACGGGGTTTGCATTAGATCAAAACGGTGAGGGCGTCTATTTATTCGACTCGCTTTCTCGTGGGGGCAGGTTGTTGGATGCGATCGAGTTCGGATTCCAGTTACCGGACTACAGCATTGCACGGTTGCCGGGCGGAGGATGGGGGTTGGCCCAACCGACATTAGGGGCAGCCAACCGCGGGGCTGTGGTGGGTGATGCAAAGCGTTTGCGGGTTAACGAGTGGCTGGCGAGACCATTACAAGGACCTGATTTTGTGGAGATATATAATCCGACAACCTTGCCGGTGGACATGGGAGGTTTGTATTTGACGGATAACCTGGTGGGCTGGCCTGATCGTCACCCCGTTCGAGCCTTAAGCTTCATTGGGCCTTACGGTTTTGGAGTCTTCACGGCGGATGGTGATGCGGCAGCCGGACCGTGGCATCTCAACTTTTCTCTGAGCGGGGAAGGGGGGATGGTTGCCTTGTTGACGACTGACCTGCAGGTGATTGATGCCGTGGCGTATGGGCCGCAATTGACGGGGCAATCACAGGGACGTTCGCCCAATGGGGCGCCGAACATTATTCGTTTGTCGCAGCCGACGCCTGGCTCCGGAAATCCGCTGGATTTGGTGCCACAGGTGCAAACCTTGACCCTGGTGAACTTCACAAATCTGTGGAGGTTTGACCAATCGTTCACGGACTTGGGGATCGAGTGGAGGACTGTGAATTATGATGATTCAGCATGGCCGACCGGCGGGGCATTATTGGCAGGCTCCACCGCTGGGACATTGCCGAGTTACGGCGGTGTGCCGGTGAACACGCAGTTGACGATCGAATATGACAAGAGGACGTTCTACTTCCGCACGAGGTTTGTTTTGCCAACAAACATTGTAGTGGCGGGTCTGCAAATTCGGCATGTGATGGATGACGGAGCTGTGTTTTACATGAACGGGCAGGAGGTCACGCGGTACAACATGCCTGAAGGCGAGGTGAATTTCAGCACATTTGCGGCGTCGCCGATCAGCACGGCGGATATGGTTGGGCCGACGGAGTTTCCCACGACAGGTTTGCGGCCTGGAACTAATGTGCTGGCCGTGGAGATGCATCAATCTTCTTCGGGGAGCTCTGACTTGGTGATGGGCATGGAGTTGGTGGCACTGCTTCAAACCAACCAGAGCGGGGGACCGGCGTTGGTGCTTAATGAGGTGATGGCGGATAATCTGACTCATACTAATGCCGATGGTTCAGTAAGCGATTGGATTGAGTTGAAGAATATTTCTGCGTTGCCGTTGGATTTGTCTGGTTTTAGCGTGACTGATGACCCGGCGAATCCCCGGCGGTGGGTGATTCCGTCTGGAGTCACCTTGCCGGCATTTGGATATTTGGTGGTATTGTGCGACAACACGCGGCCGGCGTCCACGAATGTTAGCTCGGTACTCAATACCGGGTTTGGTTTGTCGGCGGCAGGAGACGCAGTTTATGTGTATGACCGGCCGGAGAACGGTGGGGCTTTGTTGCAATCGGTGGTGTTTGGATTGCAGCCGACCGATTATGCATTGGGACGGCTACCGGATGGAACGGGTGGTTGGAAGCTGACGCTGCCCACGCCGGGTAGCGACAACATTGCAGCGGCGCTGGGGTCGCCTGCGATGTTGCGGATTAATGAGTGGATGCCGAGACCTGCCGAAGGGGATGACTGGTTTGAAATATACAATACGGGAGCGCAGCCGGTGGATTTGAGCGGGATGTATTTGACGGATAATTTGGGCAATCCGACGAAGCATCGCCTGCCGCCGCTGTCGTTCTTGGGTGCGCAATCATCAGGCTACCGTGTTTTCTATGCGGATAACAACACGGCAGCCGGCGCCAATCATGTGAATTTCCGTCTTGATGGGACCCGGGAGTCCATCGGGTTGGCGGACACGAATGGTGTCTTTTTGGATGCCATCAATTATGAGTATCCGGATTTGGGGGTGTCGGAGGGACGTTTTCCGGACGGTGCGGTGACTGTAGTGCGGTTTCCGGATTCGGCCTCGCCGGGTGAAGCGAATTATCGGCGATTGACCAATGTGGTCATCAGCGAGGTGCTGGCCAATTCCGGCGAGAACTTTGAGGATGCCATCGAGTTGCAGAATATCAGCAATGAGGCGGTGGACATCAGCGGATGGTGGTTGAGCGATGATCGGAATGATTTGATGAAGTTCAGAATCCCCAACGAAACCGTATTGCCGCCGGGTGGTTTTGTGGTGTTTTATGAGTACCAGTTCAACGCGAATCCGGATGATGAGAACAGTTTTGCGCTATCATCGTGGGGCGATGAGGTTTATTTGACGGCTGCAGGGAGCAATGGTTTGACGGGGTGGCGGACATCGGTGGATTTTGGACCTTCGGCGCCGAATACGTCTTTGGCGAGGTACATCCTGAGCACGGGAGAGAAGGAATTTGTTGCGGCAGCGGGCCGCAGCTTTGGGCGGGACAATCCGTCTTCTGTAGCGGAGTTTCGAGTGGGCGGCGGCGCTTCAAATGAGCCTCCGTTGGTGGGTCCGCTGGCCATCACACAGATTATGTTCCAGCCGCCGTTATTGGGCACCAATGACAACACGCGGGATGAATACATAGAAATTCGGAATCTCACTTCGCAGCCGCAACCGTTGTTTGACCCGCTGCGTCCCACCAACACGTGGCGTTTGCGCAATGGTGTGGATTTTGATTTTCCGCCTGTGACACTGCCGCCGCAAGGGGTGTTGTTGGTGGTGGGATTTGACCCTGTAAACGATTTGCAAAGTTTGGCAGAGTTTCGGTCGGTTTATAACCTCAGTCCAGGGGTGGTCATACTTGGACCGTGGTCTGGCAAGTTGGCGAATGATGGGGAGATGTTGGAGTTGAAACGTCCCGGTGAGCCGGATACCAACGGGGTGCCCTATTACTTGGTGGAGAAGATTCGTTATTCGGATCGTGCTCCATGGCCACTGATACCGGCGGGGAGCGGGCTGGCGCTGCATCGGGTGATTGTAGGTGGCTACGGGAATGAACCGACAAATTGGGTAGCGGCAGCGCCGAATCCAGCTTATCAACCCGGGGGTGACAGTGATGGGGATGGGATACCTGATGAATGGGAGCAAGCGCATGGTTTGGATCCACAGCAGGCGGGCGATGCGCTGCTGGATGCGGACGGTGATGGAATGAGTAATTTGGAGGAATACCTTGCGGGGACTGATCCGCAAAATGTGGAGAGTGTGTTCAAGGTGGACAAGGTGGTTCGCGATTCTGGGAGTGGCGAGCTGGAATTTCAGTTCAATGCTATTGCAGGCCGTGGTTACACAGTGCAACAGCGGACGGCTGTGGGGCAGGGGGTGTGGCAGAAATACACGGACATAGCTCCGGCACCTACCAATCGCACGGTCAGGTTGATGCTGCCGGTGGACGGTGGGCAGCGTTATTACCGACTTGTGACACCGATGCAGCCGTAAGTTATTGTTGTCGGTCGTAGAGGCATTGGGTGTAAACCCAGGGGTGCCGGAGGAGACAATGTGGGCTGGCAAAGTCCTCAAGAGACTGTTATTAGTCAGAAATGGCATCCACAAAAGATCCGCGTGCGGGACTCAGGATGGCTTGCGCCCTTTGGGTGTTCATCTTGGGGCAAATTGTTTCAGCACAGACAAACACGGTTGGATTGGTGAATCTTGCCGGGCAAGGGCCTGCTTTGAGTGCAGAGGAGGCGGGTTTTGAGGAAGTGGTTTTTGTTAAACGAAAGCCTTATTCCTCAGATCATTATTATACGGACATCAATAACGGGACGAGCCCGGACCGGTTTGTGCCTGAGAATGGCATTTACATCTACAATTTGCGCACGTGTCAGGTACGTCCTGTAATCACCGCGGCACAACTGCCGGGGGGACGGGGATTTATTGGGAAGATCAGCCTTTCTTTTGATGCGCGGCGGGTGGTTTTTGATTTTAGGGAAAATCCAGGGTCGGGATTTAGAATCTGGGAGATAGGCTTGGATGGTACAGGCTTGCGTCAGATTTCCCATGCTCCACCGGATGAGGCGGAAAAGGCGGAGCGGTGGGCGAAGGGATGGCATACGGATGACATCCATCCTGCGTATCTGGCCGATGGGCGGATTATCTTTTCATCAACACGGAATGAGCACACGATTTTGTGTGGGGGAAGTTCGCATTTGGTGGCGCCGGGATTGCATCGGATGAATGCTGACGGGAGTGGGGTGGAGGCATTGACGCGCAGTCCGGTGAGCGAGTTTTGTCCGTTGGTGATGGACGATGGGCGGGTGATGTACCACCGATGGGAATACATAGACAAGGGGGCGCGAGTGGCCAAGACGGTATGGTCCATCAATCCGGATGGGGGGCGCGCGCAGGAGTTGTTTGGTTTGGCGGAGGACACGACGACGGTGTACATGTACCCGCAACCGTTGCCGGGGAGTGACCATCAATTGGTATGTGTGGGAACATGTCATTATCCGCAAGGGGGATGTGTGGGGGCGATCATGTTGGTGAATTATGGACAGGGAGTGCGTGTACGGGGGCCGGATCCGGATCAAGCCGGGTATCGCCAGTGGGATGAAAGGTATCCCGTGGTGAACCTGACTCCGCATGTGTTTGTGCAGCGGCGTACTGAGCCGGGATGGTATTTTCGGCGGGCAGATGGCAAATACGTGCATGATCGCACGGGGCAAAGCGGGCATTTATACACGCATCCATATCCGGTGGATCGTCGGCGATTTTTAGTTTCGTTTAAATACAATCCGGCGGATCATTATCAACGAGTTCCGAACGCGTATGCCATTTATTTATTGGATACGGAGGGAAGACATAGGGAGGTGTACACTGATCCTCAGTTGTCATGCTGGCATCCGATACCGGTGCGGCCGAGAGCGGTGCCGCCGGTGTTGCAAACGTGGCGGGATGCACGATGGGCGGCTCAAACGCAGGCTGTTTGTGTGGTGGCAAATATATACCAGGGGATGGAGGGAGTTGTGCCGGGGAGTGTCAAGTGGTTGCGCATCAACGAGGCTTTGCCGCGGTATTGGTCCACCGGACGGCGTTGGAGTCCGGCGTTGAGCAGCTCCGAGTGGAAGGCGGCGCTGTGGCCGCGGGTGCAATGGGGTGTGGTGCCGGTGGAACGGGATGGGTCGGCGCATTTTGTGGTGCCCGCCAACCGCAGCATCTTTTTGCAAGCGCTGGATGGTGATTTTCGAGAAATCCAGCGGGAGCGGACGTATGTGCATTATGCAGCCGGGGAGGTGCGTTCGTGCACGGGATGTCATGGCAGCGGGCATCACACACCAGTCGCGGCTTCAACGGCGGTGCCGCTGGCTTTGTTGCGGGCACCGAGTCTGCCCCAACCTCAACCGTGTGATTTGGTTGAAAATGGCGGTGATGGCATGGCCGGGCAGGTCATTCACTATCCGACGGATATTCAAACAATATGGGATCGGAAATGCATATCTTGTCATGGGGAACAATCCCCGGCTGGTGGGCTGAGACTGACGGGTGAGCCGACGTTATTTTACAATACGTCATACGAAGAGCTGGCGCGGAAGGAATTGGCGGGGCCGCTGATTTCGGAGTTCCTGTCGTTTAACAAGGGGGATCAGGGGAATTACAATGGGGCCTACCTGCCGCCCAAGAGTTTGGGAAGTTACGCTAGTGAATTGGTGGCGATTCTCACGCGGAAGGATCATCCCAAAAACAGCCGGGATGATCATACCCGGATGTTGAGTCCGATGGAATTGATGGTGGTATGCCGGTGGGTGGACAGCAATTATCAATTTTACGGGTCTTATTTTGGGCGCCACCACATTCGTTGGCGGCAGGCGGACCCTGCACAACCGGCCTATGATCCAATGGATTTTCGGCGCAAGGCAACCTTTGAGGAGGCCATTAGTTTTTTAGCACCGGCGTGGCACCGGTGAGCAATCTCAACGGAAGAGGCGGGGGGCGATTTCCGCGAGGTATTGACGCCAAACGGGCCAAGTGTGACCGCCATCAGTTAGTACCCATTCGTGACGGATGCCCTTGGATTCAAGGAGGCTGATAAAGTTTTGATTGTTTTTGATGAGGAAATCACTGCGGCCGCAAGCAATCCACAGAAGCTTCAATTTGCGGTTGGTACTTTGGGGTTGGTCGAGGGCTGTTTTGATGGCTTCCTGGGAAGGGACGGCGGAACTGAAGCCGCCCACCCAGGCGAAAATGTCGAGGTGATTTAATCCGATGGTGAGCGCTTGCCCGCCACCCATGCTCAGGCCGACCAAGGCGCGGCTGGCGGGTTCTTTGCGAACACGGTAGTTGGCTTCGACAAAGGGTATGACTTCTTCGAGGAGGTCGCGTTCAAACAGCGCGGTGTTGTTGGTGAGGCCGCCCGTCCAAGAGGTGGCGGCGTGCCCATCCATCATGACGATGATCATGGGTTTGGCGCGTTTTTGGGCGATGAGGTTGTCGAGAATCCAGTGGGCTTTGCCGTGAACGGTCCAGGTGGCGTGGTTGTCGCCCATGCCATGTTGAAGGTAGAGGACGGGGTATTTGGTGCGGGTTTGGTCATAACCGGGGGGCGTGTACACGACGAGTTCGCGTTGTCGGTCCAGAGGTTTGGAGAAATAGGTGTGATGGCGTACTGTGCCGTGCGGCACGGGTTGAAAGTCGAATACAAGTGGCGGTTGGCCCGGGATATGGAGGATGCTGGTGCGTGGTTCGCGCATGGGTTTGATGGAGGGGTTGCCCGGGTCAATCATGGTCAAGCCATCCACGCTGAAGCTGTATTCGTAAACACCCGGTTCCAAGGGGCCCACGGTGGCGCTCCAGACGCCATTGCTGCCGCGTTGCATGGGGGTGCGTCCGTTGGCCCATTGACCGCTGACGACGACTTCGGTGGCGCGGGGCGCAGAGAGGCGGAAGGTGACTGTTCGATCGGGTTGGATTTCAGGTGAGCGCACCGGCACAGGAAAACGCCGTGGTGGGGGATTGGTGGCGGGTTCAGCCGAGGGGAGGGAGGTGCCGCCAAGAGTGAACAACAAACAAGAGAATGCCAGTGCTTGCAGTTGGGTGGTGTTCATAAACATTTTTGCGTTTACTTGTTTACCTGCATCCTGCAGATGCAGTGTTCGGGTTACAAATACTGACGCTTGGGGACGGAAGATGGTTACAGGGTAGTGTTGGGATGCCCTGTGCGGCGGAGTGTCGTTGAAAATGGGGGTCTCAGGGTTTTACGGCGGCCTGAATGGCGTAGAGGTGGGTCTGGCTGCCTACGTATAAGACGCCGTTGGCGACGATGGGCGTGGAGTAAATGGGAGCATGTAGGTTGGTTTCGTGCAGGACTTTCTTTTCCCGTGAGGCTGCCATGATGATGAAATCACCGTCTTCGTCTCCGAGGTACACTTTGCCATCGGCCACGAGGGTGGAGCCCCAGACGTGGGCTTTCATGTCGTGTTTCCAGATGAGTTTTCCGGAGGCGGCTTCGAGGCAATAAAGAAACCCTGAGAAATCTGCAACAAACAGGAGGCCGGTGGCGGGGTCTATGGAGGCGGTGGAGAGGCTGCGTTGGATGTCTTTGAAGTCCCAAGCGAGGTTACCGGTTTGAGCGTCCACGCAGATCAAGCGTCCGACGCCTTCGCCGTTTTCGGGGTCTTGACCAGTGGCCACATACACGCGCCCATCATAAAAGACGGGCGTGGCGCAAAATTCGCTGGGGCCTTCAGCATCGGGGTATTTGACAGGTTGGCCGTCGCGAATTTTGTATTCGGGGGGATTGCCGTCCACAGCCCACAATTTTTTGAGAGTGAAGCCGCGGTCATCCTTCATGGGGCTGGCATCGAATCCGTAGAGGAATCCGTCTCCCGCGGCAAAGAAAACCTGCCACTGGCCTTGAACCAAACCGGCCGAGGGCGAGCTCCATTGGCTGTGAAAAAGGCGGTAGCCGATAAGTTCGCGGTCTTCGGCAACCAGACGACCGGTGCGTTTGTTGAGGACGATTAAACTGGGTGATTTGGGGGAGACGACAAACTGCTTGTTCCAGTCCTTGGCGTTGGAGGTGCAGACGTACAGATAATCTCCAAGCAACAATACCGAGCAGTTGGCTGCGTTGTGGGGGAATACGCCGAGCTCATCCCGCATGTCGTACACCCACACAATGTCCGCGTCCTGCGGGCTGGTAACAGCGGGAGGCCGTCCTGGGCCGACGAAGTACTGGGCTTCTTGGGTGAAAGGGCCAACGTTGCCTGTGCGGAGACCATCGGTGGTGATGCACATGACTTCGCAACGGGTGGTGACGAGGTAGATGCGATTGCTTTCAACCGTGGGGGAGGACAGGAGGCCGAGTCCTTCCCAGTCGCTGACTTTTCCGGCTTCAAGTTTGGGGATGACCAACTGCCAAAGGAAGGCGCCGGAGGATTCGTCCAAGGCGAGCAAGATGCTGCGGTCCCCTTGATGAGCAGGGTTGCGTGGGAATTCGTTGTTGGTGCCGACGAAGACTTTGCCTCCGGAGACGACGGGGTTGCCGTAGGCCTGGCTGCCGAGGCGAACGACCCATCGGATGTTTATTGTGGTGGTCATGTCCACTTCTTCCGTGCCGGGTTTGAATTTTCCCGGGTCAAAACTGGAAGGGAGATTTTTTGCCGGGGCGTACATGTTGCGGTTGGGACTGGGGCCTCCCCATGCGGGCCAATCCTGGCATGGGGCGTAGATGATGGACATCAAAAGCCCGACCAGCATGGCAAACAGCCATCGTTGGACAATCGTCATGATGAAAAGTTAGCAGCCCCAAGCAGGTTTGCTCAATGATTATCCCAACGTGCGGGGAGCGTTGGCGCATGGGACAGACAGGTGTCAATGGGAAGCAAGAGTGCAGAGCAGGAACAATAAACTGCGGTGGGTGAGAGTATTCTTGCGGGCTGCGTTTGACAGGGAACATCGGGTCTTTTAGGTTTGGCACACGATGTTGAATGGGAAAAAGCTCGGTATTTTGATTTCTTCGCGTCCGGACCAGCCTGGATTTCATCACGGTTTATGTGTGGCGGAAGCGGCGTTGGGTGAGGGTGTGGATGTGTATCTTTACTGCATTGATGACGCTGTGACCGGAGTGGGCGATCCGCGGTTGCAAGAGCTGAGGAAGCGCGGCGTCAAATTGTATGCGTGCGCGTATGGGGCGCAGCGGAGGAACATTCCTTTGAGTGATCTTGCGATTTTTGCCGGCTTGACGGTGGTGAGTGATTTGATGGCGGGCACGGACAGGTTTGTATGTTTCAATTGATTCAATGAAGCCAAGCATTTTATTCATAATCACGGGGGATCCGCGCGTGAGTCATCGTCCGGCGGAGGCGGTGCGGATAGCTGCGGGGGTGGGCACATGGAAGAAGGCTGACATCACGGTTTATTTGTGCGGCAAGGCGGTGCTGGCTTTGAGTGAATTTGTGGATGAGTTCGTGGACGAGGATAATTACACACGTTATCTGCCGATTATTGGGGAATTTGGCCGGCCTGTGTATGTGCAGGCAGGCGAACCTTGTTTAGGGGAAATTGAGCCGGCGACATTGCCGTACGAAGCCATCGAGGATGGGAGGCTGGCAGAGATGGCGGCGGCGCACAGCAGTGTGGTTTATTTTTAGGATGGTTATGCGCAAGGTATTGCATTTGTTAACTCGCGTTGAGGATGATTGGCCGGGGCAGTTGATTGAACTGGAAAAAGCGCTGCCGGAAACGGAGCATGAGATTGTGGATTTGCGCAGGGACAAGCCGGATTATGCGGCTGTGGTGCGCAAGATATTTGAAGCGGATTCGGTCCAGGTGTGGTGATGCAAGTGCGGTAAAGGCGGATGCCTGAACCATTATGAATCAAACCCGCAGCAAGGTATGGCAAGCGAGCATAGGATGGCTTGGGCCAAGCCTTGAGCGGGAGGATGTGGCGCCAATAACGTGTTTGATTAAAATCAACTTGGTGCAGGGTTGGCGACGGCTGGCCTCGATAGGGCGGCAATCGAAGTTGTTGACGACGTTGATTGCGGGTTTTGTGATGGGGTATTTGGGGCTGGCGTATTGGTTGTTTTATCGAGGGTTGGAGTTTGCAGGACGGTTTCCGGGATTGGGGGCCCTGTTGGTTGAGCGTTTGTGGTATTTGTTGTTTGCGTTTTTGTTCATCCTGCTGCTGTTCAGCAATTTGGTGATTAGTTACACGAATTTGTTCAAGAACCGCGAAACGGCATTTCTTTTGACCCTTCCATTGAGGCCGCAGCAGGTATTTTTGTGGAAATTTATTGAATCGGTGGTTTTGGCGTCGTGGGCTTTTGTTTTTTTGGTGGCTCCTTTGGTGGCGGCGTTTGGGGTGACGCGAGGCGTGCCGTGGCATTTTTATCCAATGTCAGTATTGATGATTGCGATGCTGATATTGTTGCCCGGGGTGGCGGGGGCTTGGCTGGCCATTGGGCTGGCCCAGTACTTGGAGCGGCGTTCGTTTCAAATTTTGGTGTTGGGAGGGGCTATGGTGTTGTTGGCGGCGGCGTATTTTTATCTGAAGCCGGAGCCATTGCCTCAGGAAAGCACCGAGAGCCGGGTATTGGTGGTGTTGGATCGGATGTTGTCGCGGACAAGGTTTGCCGAGTTGTTTTTTTTGCCGAGCTACTGGATTGCCTCGGGAGTGCTGAATTGGGCGGATGGCGCCTTGTCGGCGTCGTTATTCTTCAGTTTGGTGCTGTTGAGCCATGTTTTGTTTTGGACGATGTTGACGGTGTTTGCGGTGGGGGAGCCTTTTTACAATGCAGCCAGTGCGGTGCAAAGCCGGGGAAGTCTTTTTGGGCAATGGGACTGGTTCCGGGCCTGGACACGGCGAAGGTCTCAGTTGCATTGGAGGGCCGGATTTTTGGAGGCTCTTTTTCATCTTTGCCGATGGATGCCGTCGGATGTGCAGGCCATGGTGGTGAAGGACGTGCGGATGTTTTGGCGCGACACGACGCAGTGGGGGCAGACCATTATGTTGTTTGGATTATTGGGGGTGTATGTGGTGAACCTGCGGCATTTTACCAATCAATTGAGCAATCCTTTTTGGGTGCATTTGGTTTCGTATTTGAATTTGGGAGCATGTGCTTTGAACTTGGCGACGCTGACAACGCGATTTGTGTTTCCCCAGTTTTCGCTTGAGGGAAAACGTTTATGGATCGTGGGGTTGGCGCCGATGGGATTGAGGAAGGTGTTGGAGGTGAAGTTTTGGATGGCATTGATCAGTTCGTGGGTGTTGAGCCTTGGGTTGATGGCGCTTTCGTGTCACATGTTGAATTTGCCGTGGGAGCGCACGGTGCATTTTTACGGAGTGGTGACGGTAATGGCGTGGGTGTTGAACAGCCTGGCGATTGGATTGGGAACGTTGTTTCCGAATTTCAAGGAGGACCATCCCGGCAAGATTGTCAACGGGTTTGGCGGGACGTTGTGTTTGGTTTTGAGTTTTGTGTATATCTTGTTGTCGGTGGTGTTATTGGCGGTTGGATCACCGTGGTCACCGCCGGCCTTGCGTATTTATTGGTTGCAGGGCTGGAGTTGGGGGATGTTTGTGTTGGTATCAGTGTTTCTTGGTTGGTTGCCGTTACGGCTGGCGTGGCGGCGTGTTCAAAACATAGAAGTGTGAAGATTCCGGGTCATGAGCATTCATCATTGCGGGGCAGTTTTGATAACCGGCGCATCGAGCGGGATTGGAGCGGAGTATGCGCGTCAACTGGCGAGGGAGGGACATGGGCTGGTTTTGGTGGCGCGACGTGTCGAACGATTGGAGAAGCTTGCGAGTGAGCTGAAGAAGGAGCATGGGGTTGAGGTGGAATGTTTGGCGGCGGATTTGGCGCAGGAGGAGGGGCAAGCGGCGGTGGAGCGGAGAATATTGGCGGAGCCTGCGATCGAGGGATTAATCAACAACGCGGGGTTTGGTTCCGGGGGATTGTATCATGAAACCAAAGCCCACAAACAGATGGCGATGATCGCGGCGCATGTGGAGGCGCCGGCGCGATTGATTCGCGCGGTGTTGCCTGCGATGGTGAAGCGCAGGAGAGGTTTTATCATCAACGTGGCTTCGATTGCGGCATTTGCCATGGTGCCGACCAGTGCGATGTACAGTTCCACCAAGTTGTGGATGGTAGGGTTCAGCCAAGCATTGGCAGCGGAGCTTGAAGGGACGGGTGTCTGCATCCAAGCGTTGTGTCCCGGATTTACACACACGGAGTTTCACGACACGGAGGAGTATCAGAATTTCAATCGAGGTGTGGTTCCGGCTTTTTGTTGGATGAAGGCATCTGAAGTGGTGGCGCAATCTTTGCGTGCGCTGGAGCGCGGTTCGGGGGTGTTTATTCCGGGTTGGGTGAATCGGCTGATGGTTTTGGGAATGAAGATGCCCGGCGTGCAGAAACTGGGCCAATGGTATGGGCGTCGCCGGTGGCAGAAGCCAGCGGGGCAGATTTCTTAGTGAGGCCTACCGCAACTGCAGGTGGTTTGAGGGGCGGTCGTCGGCAGGGAGTCAGGTGAATAATTGAGATAAGGGCCGAGCCACTTTTCAACTTCTTGCAGAGTCATGCCTTTGCGGCGGTGGTAGTCCAAAATTTGGTCGCGTTCCAGTTTGCCAACGCCGAAGTATTTGGATTCGGGGTGGGCGAAATAAAGACCGCTAACGCTGCTTGCGGGCCACATGGCGCCGCTTTCGGTGAGGCGGATGCCGGTGCGTTCTTCCACTTGAAGCAAACGCCACAGGGTCCATTTTTCGGAATGGTCGGGGCAGGCGGGGTAACCGGCAGCCGGACGGATGCCACGGTAGCGTTCGCGAATAAGGTCTTCGTTGGAAAGGTTTTCATTGAGTCCATAGCCCCAATCGCGGCGTGCGCGCTGATGCAAGTACTCTGCAAAGGCCTCGGCGAGGCGGTCTGCGAGGGCTTCCAAAAGGATGGCGTTGTAATCATCGTGCGCGGCTTTGAAGTCCTGCACACGTTGATGGGTTTCGTGGCCTGCGGTGACAGCGAAGGCGCCGAGGAAATCGCGGCGGCCGGATTCGCGAGGGGCGATGTAGTCGGCGAGGCAATGGTTGAACTGGTCTGCGGGTTTGTCCATTTGTTGGCGGAGGAAGTGGAATCGCGCAAGGAGACGTGAGGTGTCTTCGGGCGAGTAAACTTCCACGTCGTCGCCCACGCTGTTGGCAGGGAAAAAGCCGTAAACACCGCGCGGTTGGAGCCAGCGCTCGTGGATGATTTTTTCGAGCATGGCTTGTGCGTCGGCGAAAAGTTCGCGGGCGCGCGGGCCTGTGGTCGGGTCGTCCAAGATGGCGGGGAAGCGGCCACGGAGTTCCCATGCATGGAAGAAGGGGGACCAGTCAATGTAGGGAACAAGGGTCTCGACGGTGATGGTGGAATTGTTGTCAGCGGCAGGTCCCGGAGGCATGAGGGTGCGGACGCCCAAAAAGGTGGGGACGGGAATATCTGTTGAATTCCAATCGAAACGGGGCTTGCGGCGGCGAGCTTCTTCGAGGGGCAGAAGGCGAGTGTGAGTGCCGGCATGTTCCTGGCGCAGGCGTTCGTAATCGGCACGAAGTTTTTGAAGGAAAGCGCCACGGTGTTCAGGATTCAGCAGGCTTCCGAGGACGGGCACGGCGCGGGAGGCGTCGAGGACGTGGACGACGGGGTGTTGGTAAGCCGGTGCAATTTTGACGGCGGTGTGGGCTTTGCTTGTGGTGGCGCCGCCGATAAGGAGCGGGACACGCATACCGGTGCGCTCCATTTCGCGGGCCACGTGGACCATTTCATCAAGCGAGGGCGTGATGAGACCGCTGAGGCCGATGGCGTCCACATTCTCTTTGGTGGCAACTTCGAGAATCTTTTCGCAGGGCGTCATGACGCCGAGGTCAATGACCTCGTAATGGTTGCAGGCCAAAACGACTCCGACGATGTTTTTGCCGATGTCGTGAACGTCTCCCTTGACGGTGGCGAGGAGGACCTTGCCCTGGGGGCGGCCTTGGCCTGCGGCTTTTTCCGCCTCCATGAAGGGTTGGAGGTAGGCAACGGCTTTTTTCATGACGCGGGCGCTTTTTACGACCTGGGGTAGAAACATGCGGCCGCTGCCGAAGAGGTCACCCACGACGTTCATGCCGGCCATCAACGGGCCTTCGATGACAGCGAGGGGTTTGCCGAGTTTTTGGCGTGCCTCTTCTACGTCGTTTTCTATGTAATCGGTGATGCCGTGAATGAGGGCATGCTTGAGGCGCTCCTCCACCGGCTTGGTGCGCCAAGCAGCTTCGGCTTCAATCTGGTTCTTTTCGGCGGGACGAATTTGGGCTGCAAAGGTGATGAGGCGTTCGGTGGCGTCGGGGCGGCGGTTGAGCAGGACGTCTTCCACGCGCTCACGCAATTCTGCGGGGATATCTTCGTACACGGCCAACATGCCGGCGTTGACGATGCCCATGTCGAGACCAGCCTTGACGGCATGGTAGAGAAAGGCGGAGTGCATGGCTTCGCGAACGACATTTTGGCCGCGAAAGCTGAAAGAGACGTTGCTGATGCCGCCGCTTGTTTTGGCGAGAGGGAGGTTTTGTTTAATCCAGCGGACGGCTTCGATGAAGGCTACGCCGTAATTGGCGTGTTCTTCCATGCCGGTGCCGACGGTGAGGACGTTGGGGTCGAAGATAATGTCCTGCGGGGGGAAAGCGGCTTTTTCTGTGAGCAAGCGGTAGGCACGGGCGCAGACTTCGATTTTGCGTTCAAAAGTGTCGGCCTGACCTTGTTCGTCGAAGGCCATGACGACGACGGCAGCGCCGTAGCGGCGGATGAGGCGGGCTTGTTCGAGGAATTTATCTTCACCCTCTTTTAGGCTGATGGAGTTGACGACGCCTTTGCCTTGAAGGCATTTAAGACCGGCTTCAATGACACTCCATTTAGAGCTGTCCAACATGACGGGGACGCGGGCTACGTCGGGCTCGGCGGCGATCAGTTGAAGAAAATGGGTCATGGCACGCTCGGCATCGAGGAGGCCTTCGTCCATGTTGATGTCAATGATTTGAGCGCCATTTTCGACTTGCTGACGGGCGATGCCGACGGCTTCTTCAAACTGGTTTTCGCGGATGAGTTTGGCGAATTTGGGGGAGCCGGTGACGTTGGTGCGTTCGCCGATGTTGATGAAATTGCTTTCAGGGCGGACGATGAGTTCATCGAGTCCGCTCAGATGGAGGTAGGTGTCGGGAGCGGGAGGTTGACGTGGGGGGATTCCCTCCATGGCGCGTGCAATGGCGCGGATGTGGTCGGGGGTTGTACCGCAACAACCGCCCACGAGGTTGAGCCAGCCGTTGCGTGCCCATTCGGCCAGTTGTGGGGCGAGGGTCTCGGGGGTTTCGGGAAAGCCCGTGGGAAGCAGAGGATTGGGGAGGCCGGCATTGGGGTAGGCACTGACAAAGACCGGAGCGATGCTTGAAAGTTCTTCAATCAGAGGGCGCATTTCGCGCGGACCCAAGGCGCAGTTCATGCCCACGCTGAGCAGGGGGACGTGGGAGATGGAAGTCCAAAACGCGCCCACGGTCTGGCCGGTTACACCACGATTGCTGCCCGCCTGGATAAAAGTGACCGAGGCCATTAACGGAAGCTGTACGCCCCGTTCGTCCATCAATTTTTGAAGTGCGAAAAAGGCGGCTTTGGCGTTGAGAGTGTCAAAGATGGTTTCCACTAAAAACAGGTCCACGCCGCCATCCATGAGGCCGCGCGCTTGTTCGTAGTAGGCGGCCACCAGCTCGTCGTAGGTCACGGAGCGGGATGCAGCGTTCTGAACATCGGTGCCGAGGGAGGCTGTGCGGGTAGTGGGGCCGAGTGCACCAGCCACCCAGACGGGGCGGTTGGGGGTGCGTTGCATGGCGGCATCGGCTGCACGGCGAGCACATTGGGCACCGGCGAGGTTGATTTCATAGGCCAGGGATACCATGCCGTAGTCGGCCAATGAAATGGCCTGCGCGTTGAAGGTGTTGGTTTCGATGATGTCGGCCCCGGCCTCAAGGTAAGCCTGGTGGATGGATTGAATCAATTCGGGGGCGGTGAGATTCAAGAGGTCATTCAAACCTTTCAAGGGACGAGGCCAGGAGGCAAAGCGAGTTCCACGAAAAGTTGCTTCATCAAGTTTGCGCATCTGGATCATGGTGCCCATGGCGCCATCAATGATGACGATGCGCTGGCGAAGGAGTTTCGCCAGTTCGAGTCCCCGTGCGGTGTTGCCAGAAAAAACGCCGCTCATGGGAGGAAGATTAGCACAAGAAGGTGCAATGTAAATATCAATTTATCCTGATATGATGATATGTTACGGCTACTCCGCATTCGATGATGATAAAAAAAGCCCCGCATTGGAGCGGGGCTTGGGGACTTTGCCTAAGGGAAAGGCGGTTTAGCGTGATTTTTGGCGATTCGCCTTTTTCTCGGCGATGGCTTCATCGCGAGCCTTTTCCCATTTGGCAAATTGTTCTTCCGTCAGGACTTCTTTTAGTTTGGCGGCCAGACCTTGCTGGAGTTCGCGTACTTTAGCGGCTTTTTCCACTTTGCCGAGGGAGGGGTCTTGGCGGATTTCCTTCAGCTTTTCCTTTTGTTCCTGAAGGATGGTTTTGACCTTGGCTTTTTGGTCAGCGGTCAGGTCAAGTTCGACGCCCAATTCCTTGAGCTTCTGAGCCGCCTTGGGGCGGGCGGCGGGGTCGGCAGTTTTGTCAGCGGCTTGCGAAGGCAAAGCCATCAGGAGTCCCAATGCCAGTCCAGCACCGAGCCACCAGGAGACTTTATTTTTCATATTCGTTCCATTATGCGGTTTCAATCCTCATGGCACTCGGCCGCTTCACTTGAAGCCAGCCTGCCATTCACTTTCTCTGACGAGCAAGGGATACCAGGTGTTACCAAAAAGTCGTATGGGGTTGATTTTGTGAAGACCGGACGGAAATGATGGGGCATTATTTATAGCTGGGACGAGTTGACTCATGGATAAATGTTACCGAAGGCTGGGGACCGTTGGGTCTTGGTTGACTCACGATTCAGGTTACCGAGGAGAGTGAAGAAGTTTTTGAGTTTGCGTTCAATCTCTTTCTTCAAAGTGAAGGGGTCCAGGCACTCATGTTCGGCCCGCAACCTGGCCTTGGTGGCTTCCGGAATGTCCGGGCTGGACAGCAGTCGTTGGTAGGGGGTCAGGGGAGGGTTTTCATAGGTCTTGATGGTCTTGCCACCCTCTTTGCGGCGTTGGGCCAGCTTGAAGGTGGGACAGAAGTGGTTGTGGTATTGTCCCCAGAGGCGATAAAGGTCGTTGAGGGGATCGACCAATTCGGGATGCCCAAAGCGCTCGTAACCCACCAACTGCCGCACGTGTGTCCAGTTCTTCTGCTCGCAGTGGGCGTTGTCGTTCT